>Ga0315320_10000521_pt1 | contig 31549 bp, 25 predicted proteins | sample M140m21515metaG_FD_203458 | JGI IMG/M metagenome (GOLD analysis project Ga0315320, IMG submission 203458) | Ammonia-oxidizing marine archaeal communities from Monterey Bay, California, United States - M1 40m 21515 | ecosystem: Environmental > Aquatic > Marine > Coastal | place: USA: California... | reverse complement strand
TGGCTGACTTCACCGAAAGTCATCGTGGCTAAATAATTGGATGTTTTTTAGAATGCGTATTGGGATTTTATTGGAACCTGAGATAGAAAGTAGAGTAGCAATTGTGCCTAATTCAGTAAAAAAACTTATAAAAGTAGGTTTTAAAGTATATTTCGAAAAAGGCGCTGGAATGAAAGCAAATTATTTAGATTCTGAGTATTTAGACGCTGGTGCTATTTTGAGTTCTAGGTCTGAAGTACTATTATCCGATGTATTGATTACAATTAATATGTTGGAAAATGACGACCTTAGGCCAGGGTTGTTTTTAGCATGTGTTGCTGATCCGTTTAGACACCCAGAAAAAATTAAGAACGCTTTAGAAAATAAAATTACTTTATTTTCAATGGATATGATACCTCGCAGACTCTCTCGGGCGCAATCAATGGATGTCAACTCAAGTCAAGATAATTTATCAGGTTACAAGGCTGTTTTGGTGGCTGCTTCACATGTCCCAAAGGGAATACCTATGATGACTACCTCTGCTGGTACTATACGCCCAGCTAAAGTAGTAATAATGGGTAGCGGAGTGGCAGGCCTCCAAGCTATTGCCACTGCAAAAAGATTAGGGGCAGTCGTTTATGCTTCAGATGTTCGGAAATCAGCTGCTGAACAAATTGAATCTGTAGGGGGCCGTTTTATCGAGGTTGAAGGAATGGACGATTTTGAAGATGACTCAGGTTACGCAAAACCGCTTACTCCAGATTTCATTCAGAAAGTAAATGATACTGTATGTGATGTTGCATCTGATGCCGATATTATTATCACTACTGCAAGGATATTTGGTCGACCAGCACCGATTACTGTACCAGAAAGTGCCATATTAAAATTCAAATCTGGAGCTGTTATTGTGGATATGAATGCGGACGCAGGAGGCAATTGCGAAGTTACTGAAGTAGGAAAAATAATTACAACAAAAAACGGAGTTAAGGTGATCGGAATACCTAATTTAGCCGGAACTCTAGCCAATTCTGCTAGTATGTTATATTCAAATAATTTAACCAATTTCATAACCTCAATTTATAGAGAAGGACAAATAGTGATTTCAGAAGATGATGATATTTTGGTTGGAGCAACAGAAGGCTCTGACTTCCACATTTCAGGAATGGGCGGAGTACTTATTTGTCAGGATGGAAAAATTCATAATAAACAATCTAAATTAGGAGGAATACTATAATGACTCCAGAGTTATTGATTGGTTCAATTACATTATTCGTTCTCGCAATATTTCTGGGATTTGAATTAATTACCAAAGTTCCTGCAATGCTGCATACACCTTTAATGAGTGGCGCCAATGCAATATCTGGAATCAGTGTCGTCGGTGCATTAATTGGGGCGAATGTCATTTTTAGAGGCCTAGATACGGAAATATCCGGTATTTTAGCGTTCTTAGCAATTATACTAGCAATGATTAATGTTATTGGAGGTTTTGCCGTAACCAATAGGATGTTGAATATGATTGCTGGAAAAAAGAAGGAGAATTAAGTATGTTGGAAGACTGGATTTCTTTGGGCTATCTTATCTCAGCATCATTATTCATTCTTGGCCTAAAAAATTTGGGACATCCAAAAACTGCTCCTCGAGGTAACATGCTTGGCGCTACAGGAATGGCCACAGCGATCATCACTACTATTATTGACATGAATCTAGTCGACCAGGGGATAATTGACTGGGAACTGATAATTTTTGGTCTATTAATTGGATCATCGATTGGTTATATTATGGCCTCAAGAGTCGAAATGACTGGAATGCCCGAATTAGTAGCTCTTTTCAATGGTTTTGGAGGTGCTGCTTCTGCTTTAGTAGCTCTATCTGAAAGTTGGAGATACGTCTATGAGTCAAATGACCTCCCAACTGGTTTGGATTTAACGGTAATTTATGTGGCAGCCGGATTATCTGCATTGGTAGGTTGGATGACCTTAACCGGTTCAATACTCGCTATGTATAAATTAAAAGGAGGAGTCACTATATTTGGTAAATGGTTCAAAACTCCAACTTGGGGCCCAAATTGGCTAAATTCCGTAAAGATATTATTATTCTCGTCGGTTTTAGTATTTATTTGGCTTTCACTCAACGAGCCCACTAACTCAACATTCTTATGGGCCATCATTATTATTTCATGTATCCTTGGTTTGGTATTAGTACTTCCAATAGGAGGGGCTGACATGCCTGTAGTAGTTTCTTTACTTAATTCTCTTTCTGGAATAGCCGCTGCTTTCACAGGATTTATAATATCAAATAGTGTTTTGATTGTTGCCGGCTCTTTGGTAGGTGCTTCAGGATTGATATTGACATTCATAATGTGTAAGGCTATGAATCGAACTCTCACAGATGTCCTCTTCAAGTCATTTGGAGGGTCTGAAAAAGAGACCTTAACAAGGACAAAAGTTGGAGCAGATGCTGAAGAAGTTGCAATGATGATAGACGGTGCTCAGAAAGTAATCATAGTTCCGGGTTATGGCATGGCAGTCAGTCAATGCCAACATCAAGTCAAAGAATTCTCAGATTTGCTCAAGCAGAAATTCGATACTGAAGTAAAGTTTGCTATTCATCCCGTGGCAGGACGAATGCCGGGTCATATGAATGTATTACTCGCCGAAGCCAATGTCCCATATAACCAATTGATTGAGATGGATGAAATCAATCCTGAATTTCCTGAATGTGATATGGCTGTAATTATTGGTGCCAATGATACTTGTAATCCAGCTGCAAGAAGTGGCGAAGGTCCATTAGCAGGTATGCCAATAATAGACGCAGACAAAGCCAGATCCGTTGTAATAATAAAAAGAAGCCTATCAGTAGGATATGCCGGAGTAGATAATGATTTATTTTATGAAGATAAGACGATGATGTTGTTTGGAGATGGTAAGGCTATGATGAATAGTTTGAATTCTGCTATCAAGGAAAGTTAAATATTGAGTATTATGGAGGATTCTTTTCGGTAATAGTTATGAGACCCTTACCTCCGAATTTAAAACAGGTGATGCCCATGAACAAGATTATTCCTCGTTTCGTGATTGCGCTATTCGTAATTGGATTACTTATTATACCAGTATTTGGACTGAGTGGTGGGCCCTCAGCATTAAATTCTGATGAGGAACTTACCGTAAAATATGGTTGTAATTGCCATAATAATGGTGCATCATCTCCTAGAGTAGTCGTTATGATAACAGGTGTACCAATTATGTATGAATTATCAGAAACATATGATTTAACAGTCACAGTGGCAGATTCCTTAACTCTTTCCGGAGGCGATGGTAATGTCAAGGCAGGATTTTTGCTATCTTCAGATGCTGTAGGAGTATTTTCTTGGGGTGACGATCAAGACATCAGACAAGCCGAGGATCGTCCAGACGACATATCACATTCAGAAACTGACTCCGATGGAGTATGGAATTTTAGATGGACCGCGCCATCAGAAAATGTCGGCCAAGTTAACTTTTGGTTAGCAGGTAATTCCGTAGATGGAGGGGGAATACCTGATGAAAATGACTATTGGAATCTAGTTTCCTTTTCTATCAATGAACCCGGTACAATAACTAATGCGGAATCAGATTCCACCTTACAGACTAGAACAATATCTGTGGGAGATTATGACTCTCTATTTGTTTTAGAAGTTACAGAAGAACAATTGGAGCAAGAACGCCAAAATAAGCTATCTCACAAGTTGTTTAAACAAGGTAATTTATTCTTTTGGACTAGCCTAGTTGCATTGATAGTAGGAGGAGTATTCCAAAGGGAGATTTTGGAAAGACGTTATGATGAAGGACCAGAATTTTTAGCTAGAGAATTAGCTGTGCCAGAAGCATTACGTAGGTTATTTGGTAGCATACTTTCATTTTACATGGCATTTAGGTGGACGGTGAATGATGCAGTTATACAATTCCCTCCTCCGTCAATAGTTGGTCCAGATGCAGATGTTACAGATCTAACTGTATTTATTATTGGATGCTTCTATTTCATCAGTGTTTGGTTTGCATATGGAGTATATAGGACTATATTGGCTGCGAACGCAAAACCTAAGGTTAAGGATATATTGTGATATGGTATCTTCAGTCTCTAAAGATATCAACTTGCCATTTTCCTCACACCTTTATGAATTACTTAATTTGCTTAAACATAGCTTAACTCTATTTGTATCATTTTCGATTATTTGGTCTTTTTTTATCGAGAATTTAATATCAAGATGGTTATTCAATATCTCTGTAAACGGTAACTCTTTAGATCTTTCAATTTATGGGCCGTACGACTGGATAGAGATACAATGGTCAATGGTATTCTTATTATCAATCATATCTTCTATGCCTTTTTTTTCATATTCACTGCTCAGATTCACGAGCATCGGACTATTGCCAAAAGAAAAAAAATGGTTTTTCTTATTATTAATATTTAATTTATTCTTAATTCCTGCCGTATTGATTGTTGTATGGGTTTTTTTTCTTCCTAATTATCTTTCCTTTTTTGGAGATGCTATTTCATTGGATGGAGTAGATAATCGTTATGATGCATCAGCGATTTTCAAATTAACATTAGGTTTCTCTTGGATTCTTATAGTTTTTTCTTTGACTACTATTTCTCTAGGTTTAGCAAGACTAATTGGCGTATTTGATAGTCAAAATTCAAATATGAAATTAAAGATACTTGCATTTTCCAGTGGTATAATTATTCTTTCATTACCTAACGAATTTGAGGGATTACGCATAATGGCGGCTGTATCGGTAATCTACTTATCTGATGCCATTTCAAGAACTATACCTTCTTCGCCATTAGGCATGCGTTCTTTTTATGTCAAAGACATTATTTCTAGTAATGGAGAAGAAAATCGTGTCGCTATTGTCGATTGTAATTGTGAAGGGGCATGCCCTAAAATGCCGGTAAAATTCAAACCTGTTGGAATTGCTATCCCTACTTGCAAAGCATTATGCCTCTATCCAAAAGAACAAGATTCTTTAGTAGATTTAGTAATTAATTATAATATTTCTTCGTTAGTAATAACTGGCTGTGATAGTTCTCCCACTCCAGTAAACTTTCGCAATTCCCTATATGATAGTAATTGTACTTTAAAAGGGCTAGAATGGCTCGACTATCAACATTCTGATGATGATTATTGGAAGTTAAATTCGTTAGAAGAATCATATAAATAAGATACATCTTTGCATCTAATTAAAATCACAATTATGTCTCGTAAGTATATGAGTAAGGTTAGGGTTGTGTTTGCATTGCTACTTATATTACTTGGTTTTTTTTCTTACAGCAACCCCGAATATATAGATAACGTGTTAGAAAGAAATCATAACCATGATCATAATCCAAATCTTATCAAATTGCAAGAAAATGAAGAGTGGCTAGTTTTAAAAATTTCTTTTCCCGGTAAACCCTTTAATTCAGATGAAGCTAATAGATTATTTGAAGATACATACTCTGCTGAAGATTATATCAAATCTTTAAATAAAAACTCAACTTTGAATGTGACAATTATTGACGAAACGTGGAATTCACCGAAATCAGATTCTTATTGGGGACAGGACTCCACAGAGGGCAGAGATTCAGGTTCAGAAAACGGAGTACAAGATTTAATTGCGAACTCAGTTTCTTCTTTGTTAAATGATATTGACTTATCAATATGGGATTTTAATAATGATGGAATTATAGATAGGTTACTTATCTTACATTCTGGAGAAGCTCAGGAATCCAATGGGCAATCTTCTTCTATATGGAGTCATTTTTCCGGTTTAGACGATCCAATAAAACTCTCAAAATGGTCTGTAGAACACTACACGATAGTCTCACTATCTTCGGGCTTAGGTACACTGATGCATGAAATGCTCCATCAAATGGGGGCGGTAGATTTGTATGATGTTCACAGTGATGCACCTAGTTCTAACTGGAACGGCCTAGGAGATTGGGATATTATGGCTAGCGGAAATTGGAATGGCGACGGTAAAATACCTGCATTACCCAGTGCTTCTACATTAGAATTAATCGGTTCTGAGAGGTCATTAAACATTTTTCCTAATAATAATAATAATAATAATAATAATTTTACAATTAAGCCAATTTCCGAAGGAGGAAAATCATTAGTTATAGAAATTGCTCCAAATGAATTTATTAGAATTTCATTAAGGTCAGGAGGTTTTGACTCTGCTCTCCCTGGTTCGGGTATTTTAGTTGAGCATCAGGATAAAAATAATGGAAATTTGAAAAATAATCTTGTTAATATTGACCCTGAATTTGCTTGGGTAAAAATTATTGAGGCAGATGGAAATGATGCCCTCATGAGAGGAAGAAATTCTGGAGAAGTTGGTGATTTATATAATTTAGATGATACATTCGGCAACCAAGGCATAGAAATTCGGGATAATCGAGGGCGGTTAGTTACATGGTTTGCACATGTATCAAATATTACCATGAATGAAGATGATTCTTGGAATGACGCTACAATAACATTCGACAGTCAAGCCGTTGAAAATATTCAAATTCTTACTCCTAGAGGGCCAATAATTCTTTTAGAAGGCGAAAAATCTTATGCCAGGATTGATGCTATAGAAGCATGTGAATTATTAATTAATTTTAATTACCAAGGCGACTCTATAATGAAAGAGGTAAGCATCGCCCCCGGTACTTCTTACATTGAGATAATTAACTATTCTTCTAATTTTAATACAAAGGGGCAGATAAAAGGTCAAATTGGGTGTAAAAACTCAAATTTGTTAGATATCGATTTGGATTGGATTAAGGTTGGCCATAAAATTAGTAATAGTACCTTGGAAAAAATAATTTCTTGGGAAGAAGATTCAAAGGTATATTTTTATCCAGAGTATATGGGAAACAAATCTAGATTTTATACAATATCGTTATCAGGTGCCATTAGTAGGATTTCAAATCCTATCACACAAGGATCAGTTTCTCCTGGCGATCCCATTATAATTGCAGTAACTCCAAATGGACTTTTGAAGCAAGGGATGATTGCAAAAGGAGAATTAATACTTACTGATTCAAATTCAATTGAAGAGAGAATCCCGATTATTCTTCAAGCAGAATCACCGTTTATGGGAGAGGGTTTTCTTCCTTGGATCGCACAACCTTCCAATGGGATACTGACAATATGTTTGTTATGGTCTTTGTCAATATTGACAAAGACCCGTAAAGAACAAGTTCAGTTATCTTCTGATGGGGTTATTCCACCTTGAATCAGCAGGTGGTCTGGTTATGGATAAATAATACAAATCCTTATTAAATATAGGAAATAACCATTTTTTGTTTACTCCAGCCGATAATCTTGAAATCAAACACGCCTCTTCCCAATTCCGCGGACCGTCGTCTGGATGAACTACTAACCAAGGAGCATGATCATCTTCAATACTAGTTTCGTAACATCTCCATTTCGAGCCATATTTAAACCCAGGTCTTGGGTGAAGCCCCCTGTCAAATAAATCATAAATTATCCTTTCTGAAACACTCATTTCCATTTTATCATGATTAACTATATTTTTAATCATATTATCAGTATCTTCATCTATAATTCTACCATTTGTATGAGGGATGCCAATATTTTTGAATTTCCAAATCTTACTATTAGGAATAAATATATTTCCGTTACTTAGACTAATTTTTCCTTTCTTTGTAGCTATAGCCGTATAATCTTCTTCCGTTGGGACTGATAAGTTACCTTTCGGCTCTATTATTTCAATCCGATATGTCACGACTGATAATTCATTATCAACTATTAAAACCTCAGCAATCCTCTTTTTATCTCTTACATTTATACCCCAATTTAGTAAACCATCAATATCTAACATTTCTGATGAATGGAACCACCTTATCTCTGCTACAGGATCTCCGTCTCTTGGATGACGGTCTGAAGGCCACCTTAGCCCCCATGTTTCTTTTTCTTCTCGTAGATCAAACTCCTTAGAATGAACAGTCAACATTATTTTATTACCTGGTTTTCTTAAAGATTCTAGGATAGTATACTCATCTAATATTGTTGGATTTCTATTCATACATTGAATCACCCAATCTTCATTTGGCAATTCAATATTCCTATGTTCATGGCAAAAAATAACTTCTGCATCAGTCAAGTGTATGGAATCATCAGAAATTACCCTTCCCAACGCAGACTTGTGCCAAAGCCTATTAGATGCTGAACCTCTATATTCCCAGCCACCTCCGTCCGATTCCATGATTTCCGGTATGTGTTCATGATATCATACCCTCGGTTTCCCCAAATATATTTGGCAATGACTGCGTAGGGTGCATGATAATGATGGATGCGGACGGGAATCTAAAATCTAAAACACTAAAAAAATTAAGTAATTTACTTAACAAAACTACTACTAATCGAGTAACTCTTATTGGCGATATCATGTTAGATAGATATCATCATGGTTTTGCAAATAACCTTACATCTACTGCAGCAGTTCCGGTCTTAAAAATTACTGATTCAGAGGAATCTCCTGGAGCGGCAGCTCATATAGCTCTTAGTCTGAACTCTCTTGGAATGCCAGTAGATTTTTTTTCATGCGTCGGTAAAGATTCAGAAGGCTCATCAATAATAAGTAAACTTTCTGATACTGGAGTGGATATAACTAATATTATTAAGATAAATAATCATAAAACACTAACTAAGATTAGATTTTATGGTAGCCGTGAAAGTCTACTAAAAAATAGTCAAATTTTATTACAAGCCGATAGGGGATCTTTAAACCCATTACCTACAGAAATAAGCTCAAAACTAGTTTCAAAAGCATTAAATTCTTTAGATGATAGTTGTGTTTTAGTTATTTCTGATTATGATAAAGGAGTCGTTTCTACAAATGGTGCTATTAAGTTAATTGAGAAAGCAAATAAAAAACAAATACCAATCATTCTTGATCCTAAATTAACAGGTCTCGAGAAAAGTAGAGGTGCAACGGTTGTTTTGTTTGAAATTAGGGGATTGGAATTACTCCAACGGCGTTTAGATCTCAAAGATAGAAAAGAAACTGCCAATCATCTTATTGAAAATTATGGTTGGGGTTCTCTCCTAGTTCTTGGTGGAATAGAAGGTATGACTCTCCATAAAAAAAATTCTGAAGAGATTTATTTCCCCTGTAATGCCTCTTCAGCAGAACAACAGATAGGCCTTCATGATGCAGCCGCCGCTGCTTTGGCGATATCCTTAGGTAACGGCCTTTCACTTGTAGAATCAGTTACACTGGCATCAGCAGCCTGTGATTGTATACTGTCGGCAGTCGCTTCCAAAGAATTTATTTCCAAAGATTCCTTATCTTTATGGCTTGATGATTTGTCCTGGAGAATGCAAATTTCGGAGAGATAATATAATCAATAATACATCGGTTTAATTAATTATGTGTACCTGCCTAAAACCATGAAATATTTGAAATTAACACTGGTTTTATTATTTCTTTATACTTTCAACCCTGTTATTAATAATGTAAATGCTCAAGATGATACTTCATATCAAAGCATTAACTTCGAATCTAATTATCCTTTGTACGTAAATAATTCCACTAATATCTATGGTTATGCTACTTCTAATCAAAACTCAATTACTATATCATGGACATTAGAATATTCAGATATTATATATGATTCCGGGCAACTAAATTTATATGAAGAGTCAAATAATTTTCAAAACCCTACTTATCAATGGCAAATTTTTCTTGATTTCCTCTCTTATCCCAGTTCATGCACATGTTATTTGACAGTTACATTGGATTCCTCTTCTCCTCAAAAAATTATTAAACCCATATTTTTTACAATGGAAAATGATATTCTCAAACCAGCGTTAATAATTGATGCTTTTTCTAATAATATATATTCAAACAAAATTAATCTATCGGGTAAAGTTTGGTCATCAGTTAATCACACGCCTAATCTCTTTTGGAATATTGTCCAAACTAATTCAATGGCCTCATCTTGTAAACTAGATTATTCTGACATTTATTCCAATGCTATTGAAATTAAACCTTCTTTTGAAAACGAATTTTCTTTTGAAAATAAGTTAGATGTATCTAGTTATGTTGATGGATACTATTCATTATATGTCTGGGCCAATGCCTCCGACAATTTAAATTCTTTAAATTCTGATTTAAATTGTTTATTTATACAGATAGATAATAATGAACCTGTATCCTTAATTCAATATCAAACTCCATTAGAATCATCTCTTTCTAAAGATAATTTAAACTTGTTAGAAGGTTTTTCACCCATTTTATTTGACGGTAGCATATCTTCGGATCCCTTTTTTGGCAGATCAGAATTAAATTTTGTTTGGGTATTAAGTCGTTTTACACCTAATCTAAATGATGATCAATATCATTTGGATGTTATTCACGTAGCTTCCGGTGATGATCAAAGCACATACACAATCAATGGCCTAAATTCTGCAAATTACTCATTAATACTCACTGTTACGGATGAATGCGGCCTTAGTAATTCTTCTACAGTTCATTTTTCTGTAATTAATATGGCCCCGTTAGCAAAATTATCTATTGATGAAATGGAAATATCAAATGGGGATTCATTATTATTACTACCGGAGCAAAATATATATCTAGATGCATCAGAATCCTCAGATACCGAAAATGATATTTCATCATTAAATTGTATCTGGAAAGTTAACAATGTTCCTTTTTACGAAGGATGTCAAAGAACTTTTGCTTGGCCTGAGTCTGTTGATGAGGGTGGATTCATCCTATCTTTAGAAGTCTCAGATAATGATAATTATATCTCACAAATATCTATTTCAATTATATCAGAATCTTCTAGGGATGGGGCGTATTTTTCCCTAACTTTTTTGTTATTATCTATAATTTTTCTTTCCTATGCCCTTTATAAAAGATATAATACAATGGATGATATAATACCAAAATGGTAATTTTTGTATAAATTTTTTATGAATACACATATTAATGGAGATATGCCAGCCCGGTTTACGGAAGGTGAATGAGTGTTACCATTCAGCAAAGACGAATATCTTTCACGTCAAAAAATATTTCATTCACAACTCCCTTCTAATAGCATCGTCATTATCCCCAGTAATCCTTTTGCTACGAGGTCAAATGATACTCATTTTCCTTACAGGGCTAATTCATACATGCTATATTTGTGCGGATGGAAGTATCCAACTTCCATTTTTGTAAGTCATAATACTTCGGGAACTTGGCAAACATCTATATTTGTTCAGCCGAATGATAATTTGGCAGAAATATGGGAAGGGCGTAGAATAGGTGTTGAAAATGCTATGAAAAATTGGCCAGTAGATATGGCATATTCTATTGACGATAGTGTTGATAAAATAACCAATTTATTAATCAATTCGAAGAATGTCTATATTATCCAAGGTTTAAACGATAAAATAGATAATATTGCTAATGGTTTACTAAAAGAAAAGTCAAGAAAAAAAAATATAGATGGTAATGGCCCAATTTCAATTGCAGACCCGTCATATGTCATTGATGAGATGAGATTAATAAAATCAAAAAAAGAAATAGAGATAATGCAACAGGCATCCAATATAGCATCGCAGGCGCACATTAATACCATGTCTAAATCTAAAATAGGAGATGGAGAATGGGATTTACAAGCATTAATAGAAGGGTATTTTATTTCAAACAAAAGTAGATGTAGTTACGAATCAATTGTGGGTAGTGGTTCTAATGCAACAATTTTACATTATAATTCTAATGATTCTTTGATAAAAGAAGATGATTTAGTTTTAATCGACGCAGGCTGCGAAATTGAAGGTTATGCATCAGATATAACCAGGACCTGGCCTATTAATGGTACTTTTTCTAAAGCACAACGGGAAATTTATGAATTAGTTTTGGAGGCCGAATTAGCAGGCATTAATGCATGCAAAGTTGGAGCGCCCTGGAAAGCATCTCATCATGCAGTTTCCGAGGTATTAGCCAAAGGTTTGATAGATCTCGGTATACTTGATTGTAGTTTGGATGATGCGTTAGGAGAGAATTTTGATGGCCTATTTAGGAATTTTTTTATGCATGGTACTAGCCATTCCCTAGGACTCGACGTACATGATGTAGGAGTAATTTCTCCAAAGGGTGAAGATCATGGTAGAAAATTACAAGAAGGTATGGTTTTAACCGTTGAACCAGGTCTATATTTTGCTAAATGGCGTACTGATATATCAGTACCATCTAAATACGCAGGAATAGGCGTCAGAATAGAAGATGACATACTTATTACAAAAGATGGGCCTGTAGTCTTGACCTCTACCTGCCCCAAAACTGTGGATGAAATTGAAAAAATAATTCAAAGGAGTTGATTCTATGAAGGAGTGGGAAAAAATCCTTACGGGTCAATTAACTAATAATCCAATAAGACTTACTGTGAAGGAAGCAATAATACTCTACAATTATGCTGAAATAAATGATTTAATGGACGCCGCTCTATTTCGTAGAAGAAAAATGTTGCCGGGGAATAAAATCACATACCTTGTAGATAGGAATATTAACTATACCAATATTTGTACTATAAATTGCCAATTCTGCTCATTTTATCGGCCACCAGGTCATCCCGAGACTTATACGCAAACATTTGCTCAAATTAGTACTAGAATTTCGGAATTAGAAAATATTAATGGCTCTAGAATTTTAATGCAAGGAGGAGTAAATCCTGAATTGGGTTTGGAATGGTATGTTGATTTGATAAAATCAATCAGACTGAATCATCCCACAATAGATTTAGATTGTTTTTCTCCTATTGAAATAGAAGGTATAGCCGAAGTATGCAATCTAGAAACATTAGCAGTTCTTGAGAAAATGAAAAATGCAGGTCTTCACGGGTTACCTGGTGGCGGAGCAGAGATGTTAGTTGATGATGTAAGACTAGATATTTCTCCGAAGAAAGGTAGTTCCCAAAACTGGTTAAGAATAATGGAAGAAGCCCAATCATTAGGATTGGTTACCTCAGCAACTAATGTAATTGGTTTTGGCGAAAAAACAAGCCACAGAGTATATCATATGGATAAAATTCGTCAATCTCAAGATAAGGCTATAAAAAATGGATATAATGGGTTTACTTCATTCATCTCTTGGCCAGTACAATTAGAAAACAATGTTTTTGGCAAGAGAAATAAAGGGAATAATAAGATACAATTAGAAATTACACCTCAAGAATATTTACGTCATGTGGCAATATCTAGATTATTTTTTGATAACATACAGCACATTCAAGCCTCTTGGCCAACAATGGGACTAGGAATAGCACAAATGGCGTTTTTCGCTGGAGCTGATGATGCCGGCTCAACAATGATGGAAGAAAATGTTGTTTCCGCTTCTGGAACACAAAAAACTAATGCTAATGAAATAGAGCTGCAGAAGACAATTTCTCGTGCTGGTTTCATTCCACAAAAACGTAACTCAGAATATGAATTCCTTCCAACCATTATCGATGTAGAGGAAAATATTTCAGCATCAATACCTATGCAGAATTAGTAATCTGCCAATTCTATTCTTCCACTTCTAACTGGTAATTCAGGTAAAAATATATTCTTTTTATCAGATTTCATAATTACCGGCCTCACCCATTTCATTTTTGTACCATCATTTTTTACTGCATCAATGATTAATTCCCAATGAATTGTTATTAATGATGAATAAATTGAACTAGGCCAAATATTTTTTGGTCCGACAATTTTTATTTCTGCATCTTTCGAATTAATCTCCATCCATGGTCCGAAGTCTAATACTCTTAATGATTCTAGCATTAATGTTCTTCTGTGTGGGACTGCCATTGGTGTAGCCTCTCCAATGCCAGTTCCCATTTCATCCCCGGAGCTAATTCGTTTTTCTGGTGGTTTGGTGGACATTCCTGGTGCAGGTTGACTATCCTCTTCTCTACCAAGTGCCTGTAATATTTTCTCTCTTTCTGGAACTGCTACACCAACTTGCAATCTGGCTCTTTTTAATTCTACACCAAGCGGGATATTTTTAATTACAATTTTTACGTTATTGATTTCTTTTTCAATATCTATTTCTGGCGCCTTTGAAGGATTTTTAACAAATGCATTCTGTCTAGATATATCTCTCATATTAGCAATCATTCTAATAAATAATGGCATTAAAAATATAGGAAACGAAAATAAAAGTAGTTTTGGATAATCCAATGGCCCTAAACGATATGAGCCTGCAAATGAATTAGAAATAATCCCTAATTCCAATAACCCTGGTTCAGTTGCATGTATCAATATTGATAATATCAGTGCCACTACAGTTGGTGCTATAATCTTCCGAGATGTTAAATGTAATGGATCGGGGCTAATATACCAGCCATTTCTAGATTTCATTATGAATGGCAACACTTCTTTTCTAACGTCACAATCTATTTTTTGGATTTTTTTTCCATTATCTATATATTTACTCCATTCTATATACCATGAATCCTTTTTTCCCATTCTGAATTCATTATCCACGTCGCAATCTGTTTCAATCAAAACCTCAATTAATGGAACTTTATTTGCATTCATATGAGAATATTCGAAAGGAGGATATCTTATCCTCTGGATATATCTTTTCATTAATTACCCCCATAAAATTGCCATAGCTGCTTTCTTCGCGAATTTTCTAAATTCAGGAACATCTTTTAACATCTTAATCCCTAAAGGTATTGGATTTTCAATATCTCCAACCTCATTGATTAATTCTATTACTTCTGGTCTAGACCAGGTCTCAAAGATTTTATTTAACTCATCCTCACTAACTTCAGTCAAAAAAGCGTCTCTTAACGCTCTTTTCCTTCTTTGATTTCTTTTCATTTCATTAAGGCTAAGCGATATTTGTGACATTTTCTTTTTAGATAAATTGTTAGTCTCAATTGCTTTACTTAGCAGTGGAACTAAAATATCTACCTGTTTAAAACCCGGGCCAATTCCTCCTCCAGTTGTTGGTTTACAAATTCCTGCCGCATCACCAAATAACGCTATTCTTTCTATCATGGTTTTTTTCAGAATACCACTTGGAACGGGGCCACAAAATCTTCCTACTTCTTTACAATCTACAAATCTTTCTTTCCAAGGCGAGTTATTCATCAATTGTTCTAGGTAATATTCACATGATTTGTTTCCTAGTAATTCCGGTTTACTCCAAATTCCAATTCTAGTGGTCTCTCCAGAAGGTATAGCCCAAGAAAAAAAACCCGGCGAAACATTATTTCCTGTAAATAATTCTAATCGACCTTCTTCTGACTTATATCCGGTAACTTCTACTTGTAGCCCTACCATCATCTCTTTCGGCCTTCCCATCTTAAAATTTCGTCTTACCCAAGAGTGTGCACCATCGGCCCCGCACAATAATTTTGTTCTTACTTTACGTTTTTTACCATAGTGACATATTTGCAATTCAACATAGTCTTTTTTAATTTCTGCAGATAATGGATTGCTAGAAAGCCATAAATCAGTGCCTTTTTCTACCGACTGTATTACTACTTTTTCATCGAACAATTTACGGCAAACAGACCAAGTCCTGGTTATATCTGGATTTCCTATTTCAATAAAATCACCTGAAGGGCTATGCAACCTAGCCCCCCAAATTCTAGTAAGTGCTGTATCTTCCAAATTTACTTTACTCATTGCACCCGGATTTACTAATCCTGCGCATTGAAACGGCCTTCCAATTTCAGCATGTTCTTCTACTAAAAGTGTAGAGTGGCCATGTTCTGACAATCTTCTTGACAGATATCCTCCAATCGGACCCGCCCCAATAACGACAACATCATATTCATATGTCATATATTCACCTATTTCTTTTTCATCTTTTTAAGTTTACCAATTAACTCACTTGCATCTTTGAAATTAATTTCTTCTATTGTTGTAGTTTTCACTATTGCCATTGCATCTTCAATTTTAATTTCAAGATATTTGGATATATTTCTTATTGCCTTTATTTGATTTTCTGTAGCGGGGTTATTCCCTCTTATGTCAAATAACTTCCCTATCAATATGCTAGCGGAACCGTCTCTTCCCCCAGTTAAATTATCTAAGTCATCTGTATCGTTTTCTATCAAAAATTCTTCTAAATCTAATCCCAATTGATCACATTTGTTTATAATCATATCAATCTGTTTTTTACTAGCCTTCCTGGGGCCAGATAAATTTATCGCATCATCTATCATTGGTTTAATGGCTTCTCTGGTTAGTGAATTTACATTCCTCCCTTTCAAAATTTCTTCTCGCTCACTCTGACTCATGCTGCTTAAAAGATCATTTAGAAGGTTAATCTGCTTTCTAGATGGAGTATTACGAGACTCAATATCGGCTTTGTCATGAATCTCATAGAAATCCTTTACAAAGTTATGCCAAACTATGGCGGAATCATCATCATTGTTAGCTATATTATCTAGTTTTAATTCCATCATAGATGTAAATTGTGTACTAAAGAGGATTATTTCATCTGATTGATCATTGTAAAGTGGTACTACTTCTAGCCAGAGCCTTCTGCCATTTTCTGTTGGTATCAATGCTCCATTGATATTTTCAACATATTTTTTTATCTGTAATTTTTGAACCATTGAAACATAAGTAGAAGGACGACCGATACCGGCTTTCTTCATCTGTTGTACTATTGAACTTTCTGAAAAACGTCTTGGAGGTTTGGTTTCTTCACTAACAAGCTCTGGATTATTTGAATTTATATCAATTTTCCATATTGCACCAACATTTAAATCACTTCCAGGTGGATTTTCTACCACATTTTTTATAAATTCATTAAAAACTTCTTCCCAACCTGAATGTATTCTCCATGAATAATTTCCTGCTATATCTTTATGGAAATTTTCTGTTCTTGCTCTAATTGACCTATTTTCACGAATTGAATCTGACATTTGACTTCCCGCGAATCGCGACCATATGAGTCTGTATAATTTCTTTAAATCCTCACTATTTTCATTAATTTCCCTTTTACTGGGTCTAGTTGGCCTTATCGCCTCATGTGCATCTTGAATATTTCCTGATTGTTTTTTTACATCCGATCCTACTATGCCGGATCCAATATATTTATCACCAAATTCTTTCATTATATACTCTTTAACCTCATCTCTAGCATCTTTATTCGTCCTTGTTGAATCTGTTCTAATATAGGTTATATGGCCCTTTTCGTACAACTCACTGGCGATATTACTTGTTTTGGCCAAAGACCAGCCTAAATATGAATTTGATGACTGCAGCATTGTATCGGTAGTAAATGGTGGCTTAGCTTTTCTACTTATCTTATTATTTTTTATCGAAAGCAACTTTATTTTTTTATTATTATTTAATATTGATATCGATTCTTGGGCTAAAATTTTATCAAATGTTCTTTCTGGATAATGCTTAGGTTTTTTCCCCGATTCATCTATCCAAGCCCCCTCTTCTCCTTTTTCATGAAACCTAATTTTGAAATTTATTCCTCCAGAATAGAAATTTACGCTATGGTATTTTTGTGGTATATGACTTTCCCTTTCCAATTCTTTTTCTACAATGAATCCCAATGTTGGTGTTTGAACACGGCCCATTGAATTTATTCCGGATCTTCGGCTAACATTTGCACATTCCCATCCTATTAACCGATCCATAAACATCCTAACTTTAGCCGCATCGACCATTTTGTAATTTATTTCTCCATTTTGCCCTAGAGAGTTTATGACAGAATCTTCAGTAATTTCATTAAAAATTACTCTTTTTTGTATTTTGAAACCTGCTTTAGCAAAAACTTCACTTAATCTCCATGCTATAAATTCGCCTTCCCTGTCAGGATCTGTTGCAATAAAAACCTCCCTAACATCTTTTGTTATCGCATTTTTAATGATTTTTTTTATTTTATCTCTCTTAGATTTATCAGATGTCCAAGGGGCATCGGGGAGTTTATTCGGAGCTGACTTCCACATCGGATCATTTTTTCCTTTTTCTCCCTTTTTGGCTGGTAACCTATCTATGTGCCCACCGCATGCATCAACCATCCATCCTTTGCCTAGATATTTTTTTACGGTCTTGGCCTTAGCCCCGGATTCCATAATCATTAATTTCAATTTACTTCACCGTCGTTTAGTATGGTACTCCCTGTTTATACTCCAATAATATTCCATGTATAAATGTGAGTAAAAAATTTAGGAGATATATTATTGATGTAATACAAAATTTACTTTCTAAATTCTTTTCTATTGTTAATCTCATTCCATTCATCATCTGTCCCGGGGCCTCCACATCCTATGCAACCAGGATATCCAGCCTCTACTAAATACAATATTCTTCTCTCAAAATCTTTCCAAAATTCTTTGCTGCTATATGGAATCCAAATACAATCAGTTTCCATTGGTTCATCTTTACCAACAAATCCTAATATTTTATTATCATTAGCTATAATGATCTGATCTATTTTCCCTCCTTTACAGATTTTAAAGTCAATTATTACAGTGGGTGCATAGTCTGAGATAGAATTGCTTAAATTTTGTATATCGATGTTAGTACCTTCGTCGAGCGAAAATATTAATTTCTCAGATTTTAATACTCTTCTAGAAATTTCCCAGAGAGTTAAATCATAAGGAGATAACTCCATAATACATATGTGAAACACAACTATTGAAGAATATTGCCTTCTCGGGTCATTTATGGGCTTGCCATACAGGACTCTTATTTTTCCATTATTAAAGGGTCTAAGTTCCGAAAAATCCCATAATATTAGTATAAATATTTTATCAAAATTTGGGCAAAATAGAATTGGAAAAAGATTCCTCAATTCTAATTACGCATCTCCTGAAGAGCCAATAGAAGTTTTGGATACATTATTTAAACACCCATTAGGATTAGCTGCCGGCTTTGATAAAGGAGCGGATGTATTATCATCTTGGTCTTCTTTGGGATTTTCATGGGGGGAATATGGAGGTATTACAAGATTTGCTCAACAAGGAAATCCAAAACCAAGAATGTTTAGGGCTAATAAGGAAAATGCACTAGTAAATAGAATGGGTCTCAATAATCCAGGAGCAATTGCAATAAAGGATAAATTACTCATCCGACAAACATCAAACAATTGGCCCAATATTCCTGTAGCCGCTAATATTGGAAGGTCCAGTAAAGTTTCTAATGAAAATTCTCCAAATGATTATTCCGAAACCTTGAAAATTTTATGGGATTATGCAGATTTTTTTGTTTTAAACGTTTCATCACCAAATACTCCTAATTTAAGAGAATTACAAGGACAAACATATTTAGATTCAATACTTCATGAATGTAATAAAATTAGGAAATCAGATAATGAAAAGAAAATTTTACTGAAACTTTCTCCTGATAGGACAAATGATCAGATATTGGATACTTTGAACGTTGCAATTAAAAATAATATAGATGGTTTTGTTGCAACAAATACTACAGTTAAAAAACCCATTCCAGTAAATACTCAATCTAGAAGGGTTTTTTCTGAAGAGGGAGGGCTATCAGGACGCCCGCTCCACAAAAGATCAAAGGAAGTTATAGAACTAATATTTAATCATACAGATGGTAGGATACCTATAGTTGGAGTCGGGGGTATTGAATCTTCTGAAACTGCATGGTCGTCCATTACATCGGGGGCATCTTTATTGCAATTATATTCATCATTAGTCTTCCAAGGACCTTCCGTCGTATCTTCTATAGTCAAGGGATTAAAAGAGAAACGTATTGAAGAAGGCTTTAGTAATATTTCTGAGGCAGTGGGATATAAGCATAAATAATTTATATATACGGGTTGTGTGAAATGATAGCCAGTAAAAAAATTAAATTATTAATAATTTCACTAGCAATGGCTACATTACTTTCACTCATGTTGATTTCCGTTGATCCTGAAGTTCAATATTCCGTAGACGAAGTTATGGAAAATCCTAATAATTATGAAAATAAAGTATTATTCATAAGGGGGGATGTGCTAAACAATAGTCTACTTTCTAATGAAAATTCGTTTGTGGTAACAGGATTAGATTATGAAATATTAGTTGATTATTCTGCTGCCTCCCTGCCAGAAGGTTTTCAGGAAGAATTACCTGTTGCTATCAACGGGAAATTAGTAATAATTGACAACATTTGGACAATCCAAGCTTCTGAGATTATCACCGGCTGCCCATCAAAATATGAGACAGTTTAAAATTTACTAAATGGATTAATTGATACGTGATGGTCCCATCCAAAGGATGGGCTAGGGGGAGCGTTGACGTGTTCTATTTCTCACAAATCGTCGATAATGGTGGCCTGAAGTTCGAGGGCGGCGTAGACGAGCCTCTGATGTCTCATCAGTTGACGTCGACGCCTCGCCCCCAAGAGATCCAGGTTGATTGGACATACTTCCGGAGGGAAGTATTTACATTTTCATACCCGGGAACCAGGTCAGGCGCGGAAGCGAGCAACCCGACTGGGGATTCTGGATGCCTTGGGATAGCGGGGCTGAGGAGATTGATGTCTCAACATCTTTGGCAACGTACGTCCACCGAGAACATGCCCACTACAAATTTCTTATGTCCATAATGCCACTGATTTTGCATATTTCATTGAAGTATTTTTCAGGAACCGGTTGTACAGATAATCTACTACCTTTCATCAGCAAAGGCATCCCTTCTAAAACCGGATTATTTTTTAAATCAGGTAATTCTATTTTTTTAATTCGTTTTACAGGTTTTATGTCAACCATAAACCATCTAGGACTTTCTGGGGTAGATTTAGGGTCATAATATTTAGAACTAACATCCCATGAAGTAAAATCTGGATAAGATTCTCTGATGACCTTTGCAATACCTGCTATGTGAGGAGGCTTACAATTAGAATGATAAAATAATATTAAATCTTCCTTTTTCATTTCATCTCTCATTATATTTCTGGCTTGATAATTCCTAACGCCATCCCAGTGCGTTTGTCCATCCTCAACTAATGAATCCCAGGGATATACATCAAGTTCGCTTTTCATAAGCCAATAGTTTCTCATTTTATCCTCTCTTATCATCTTAAATTAATACCGTAATTACCATGCTTCTTCTGCGCTTCCCAAGATCAAAGAAGCATCCAACGCATCTATTTCATCTCTGGCAACAGCTCTTCTAAGTCCAGCATTCTTTACCATACTTTGCATACCTCCGGTCAATCCCCAGCCTGTTTTTACCATAATAGCATAAATAGCTGGTAATAGGAGTAATGCAGAAAGAGCTGCTACAATTAGAAGTACAATAATTACTGCAACGAATGGCTTTATGGCTGGGATTGGTATAAAAAATGCGCAAGACATCCCCATTGCAGTAACTGTAGTTGCCTCTGCTAAACTCATGCCAGTACTAGAACACGCATTTTTAATTGCATCAATATCTCCTCCTAATTCTTTTACTCTGTTTGCTATATGTATGGAGAAATCAACTCCGACGCCAACTAGAATTGATCCAATCATAACAGTAACTAAGTTTAATGGTACTCCATTCGAATCCATGACAATCCATTGCATTCCGACTGTAAAGCCTACAGGGACGGTTGTCAATAATGCATACCTTAAGTCTCTAAATACCAATGCCAAGGTAATAACAGTAAATGCCAAAGCAAAAAATAACGAATTCCATTGTGATCCTACTATCAATTCATTTATTTCTATTGTTATCGGTGCAACACCTATCAGATTTGAAGCATCTATAGAGTTCTCATTCTTGCCTGCAGCATCTGTTTTTAGATTTAATTGTGTTACTGCAATTGCAGTAGTTTTACTATCCATAAATGGCATATCGACATAAATCAAATTTCTTGAAAAATCTGAAGATATGAATAATTCTCTCATTTCAGTAGTTAGGCTATTGTAAAAAACATATAATAAGAAATTTTGAATTTGCCTGCCTCCATCATCCTCTTGTGCATCTAGTGTATCCAATGCAGCCCAGAATGATGCATTTCCTGATGCTTCTCTATCAAAAATTATTTCAGCCGCATCATTAATAGGGTCAGGTAATGGAATTGGTGAATTACCTATAATATCTAATATAGGTGTTCCAGAAACATTCACTCCGACTGCAATCGCTTTCATTAGAAAAACTATTGAAACTGCAGTTGTATTGGATATTCTATCGCATTCTGTTTCGAGATTTTCAATTCCCTCTAAGTTAGCATATGGGTGTTCTGCAGTAAATGAAAATGAAGGTTCTGCACCAATGGGCGCTTTTACTAGTATAAATCCTGGTTGCCCAGATTCAAATTCATCGGAATAGACTTTCATCTTTTGAACAGCCCCTACTTCTTCAGGAGCCATATCTAAAAGATCAATATTTTCTTCAATATTTTGTCTAGATACTCCGGCAGAAATCAACATCAGTAATAAAAAAATACTCAGACTAGCCTTCGTCCAATTAACAGGAACATTAACTGTAGAAACAAATACTTTTGGTGGAGGATGAGATGGTTTTTTTAAATCTAATAATAATGTTAAATTAGGTACCATCAACATAGTCATTATGTATACTACGACGATTCCTCCTGCCAAAGAATAACCTACGGTTTGAATTGGCCTCATAGGAGTAAAAACAAGTGAAATAAATCCTATTATGGTAGTGATTGCAGAAAGGAAAACCGCTTTACCCGTAGAATTTAAGGCTTCTTCCATTTTTTCCATCGGCGTTCCTTTAGCCTCTGCATATCTATTTGTAATATGCAAACCATAAGAGACGCCTAATGCAAGAACAATAGGCCCTACAATGATAACTGTCATTGTAACTTCATAGTTTGAAAACCCGATTATACCAAGTGTAACCCAAACAGAACATAAAGTTGGCACTCCAGTTATGATAACAGTCTTAATTCCTTGTACCCATCTTGGTCTACCTGTTTGTAATAAGTCGCAATGAAATAAGAATAATCCTCCAGCTACCGCTACTACACCTATTGGAAAAACCGTCCAAAATAGTTTGAAAGATTCTTCAGTTATGGCATTGGTCAAAGGAACAGGTCCTGTTAATGTCATGCTAAGATTTTTTTCTTTCCAGTTGTTATCAACTGATAGCTGATTAATTTTAATTTGTGTTTTTTCAATAATTTCCGGTATCGAAACATCATCAATTCCATCATTATCCGTGTCTAAATTATCCGAAATCCCAATTATTATTACAGCCCTATTCCAATGCTTAGCAGAAATATTTACTAAATTACCACCGGCGTCATAAGTGCCGACATCTCTTACTAACTTGTCTAATGCATTTTGGGGCATTTCCTCTAGTATCCTATCTATCCTGTCCTGTTCTTCTGGTATTGCATAATTTCCTATTATGTCTGATTGTTCATCTATTGTCTCGTTTATGGTATCTGAAAAATCTTCATTTCCCGTAGCTTCAGCAACACCATTAAAAAAAGCTTTTACTACCCTTCCCGCACTTGAATTAACTTCTTTTATGACTGTCGAAATGGATAATACATACACAATAGAATCTTCATTACCGGAATCATCTCTTATGTTATTAACACTTTTTTCTATCAAATCAATCTCTTCTAAAATTCTTGTATCAGTTACATTATAGTCCTCTGATTCAACATATACTACCATGATATTAGTAGTCCAATTTTCGCCAACTTCTTGTAGGAGATTTTTAGAACCTAATGGATCAGTTGATTCTGGTAAGTAGACTTCCATTTCACCATTTACATTTAACGCCCCTTCTTCACTGCACCATGATGGCTGGTAATCATCTCTACAGTCATTTACTCCAGAATGAACTGTAAAAAAACCTGTCACTATTAAACAAATTACCACTGTTACGGCAGGAAACATTGTTAATGCTTTATTGGGCGTTAAACCTCTAGATTTTCTCTTCATGCTGGTCAAAAAATTACTTAATATATTTTTATTTGAATTAGTGTCATCGCTTCCAACAACCATGTCACTCAATAGGACGTGTATGAACTAAGAACTTCAACCTCTCGTATGTTCAATTCAAAAATGCCCTATATTTACCATGATTGATTGGTAACGGTCAAGAGTAACCTAGTTCGCCACATCTAATATAGGAGAGTAGCCAATGGGTAATCCAAAAATATCTGAAAAGAGATGGTCTATAGACCTAGAGAAGAAAATTCAACAAAATCATTACGAAGATGTTGGATATTCATACATATTTAACCCTAATAGTAAAAAAGAGATTTTCATAATAGACACACCTCCTCCATATCCTAGTGGTACTTGGCACATTGGAGCAGTAGCTCAATATAGTATGATTGACGTTATAGCTAGGAGTCAGCGTTTACTGGGCAAAGAGGTTTTTTTTCCATGGGGCGTAGATCGCAATGGAATTAATATAGAATTCACAGTAGAAAAAAAAATGGGTCAAAAGATGCGAACATTTGACAGAGATAAATTTTTAAAACTCTGTAAAGAAACTATTGAAGGATATACTAATGATATGAAACATACCGCTCAAAGGGTTGGATTATCTTGTGATTTTGATAAAGAATATCATACCGATTCTTCAGAATACAGATCTGTCACTCAATCAATTTTTGTAGATTTACTAAAAAAAGGAGACATAATAGAAGACTTTCGTCCGAACATTTACGATCCAGTAGAGGGAACTACGATAGCTGAAGCAGAAGTACAACGCATTTCAAGAAATACTAAACTATGTGATGTTAAGTGGTTAACAGAAGATAATGAAGAGATAATAATTACAACCACTAGGCCGGAAATGATATGTGCTTGTGGTGTAGTTGTTGTACATCCACAAGACAAAAGATATAGCAAGTTGATAGGTAAAAATATTTTTTTGCCCATCGAAGTAAATGATAGGAATAAATCCGTCAAGATTCTTTCACACCCATCGGTGAAAATGAATTTTGGTAGTGGTGTTCTAATGGTATGCTCTTTCGGAGATCAAAATGATGTTGCTATTTTCAGAGAATTTAAGTTACAGCCATTTCAAGTCATAGATCTTGAAGGGAAAATGACGAATATTTCCGGACCTCTTGTTGGATTATCAGTTATTGATGCTCGTAACAAAGCAATTGAAATATTGAGTGATAATAATTGTATTTCAGAACTAAGAGAGCATGTACAAGAAATACCTGTAAGTGAAAGAGGAAACAATCCTGTTGAGATAATTCTTCTAAAAGAATGGTATGTAAAACAAACTCATATCCAGAACAGATTAAGAGATTTATCAAGTCAAAGTCGCGTTATACCAGAACGTAATAGGCAATTTCTTCATGATTGGATGGACGGTATATCAATTGATTGGCCAATTAGTCGAAGGCGTTGGTACCATACAGAAATACCAATTTGGTATTCAGAAGATGAGACTAAGATTATTGTGCCTCCGTCTGGCGTTTATGTTCAGCCTTGGAAAGAAAAACCTCCTTATGGTTCACAGGTTTTGGATAGAGAAACCAGAAAATTCATTGAACTTTATGATGAAGAATCGTATGGACTTGGAGTGATTAAAGGAGAGGATAAAGTATTTGATACTTGGATGGATTCATCAAATTCTAATTTATTTGTTTCAGGTTATCTGAATGATAATGATTTGTTTAAACGATCATTCCCGACAGCATTGAGGCCCCAAGGAAAAGAAATTGTTAGAACATGGCTTTACTATACGATGTTAAAAAGTGCATTATTGCTAGATAAACCTGCTTTTATTAATATATGGATAGATGGATTAGGCATGGATCCATGGGGTAGAAAAATGTCAAAATCACTAGGAAATGGTATTGATGCAAATTCAGTACTGGAATGCGGGTTCGGCGGAAGAACTGGTTCATGGAAAATAAAAGGTCCTGAGGGTAAGAAAATTCATTTACAAGCCAAAAAAATAGGGAGCGAATGTTTCCGTCTTTGGAAAGCTTGCGATGCTCAAGTTGGTGACGATTTTCACATTAATCCTGAAGAAATAGAATCGAAATACTTTGGAGTACTAACAAAGATATTTAATGTTGCCAGATTTGCTAGTCAATTCGATTCACCATCAAATTTAGATGAACAGCCTGGGGATTTATTGCCAGAAGATATTTGGATACTTTCCGAATATGAAACAAATATGCAGAAGATTATGAATTATTGGATTAACATTGATATCTATAATGCCGCACAAACAATAAAGAATTTTACTACAGGAATTTTTGCAAGTCACTGGTTAGAGATGGCTAAAACCAGGTTATATTCTGGAAATATATCCGCTACTTGGACACTACACAGAATTGTAAGAGATATTATAACAGTCTTTACGCCCATTTGTCCATTCTTTTGCCATTATATTTCATCAACAATATATGAAAAGAGTAGTATAATCATAGATAAATATCCTGATTCAAGGATATTGATTCCGCAAAAATTGAAAAACATAAGTACAATCTCATCGAAATTAATCGATTTTAATTCTTACATTTGGAAATTGAAAAAAGAAAATGGCATTTCACTGAAATCTGCAATTTCAGGTATTACTATTCCTGAGGACATTGAAGTACTTTCTGAAGCTTTAAAAAATATGCATAATTTAGAATAATTTAATTAAGTATAGAATGAGGCTTTTTCTCATTAAAAAAATCATTTAATAAGGCAATCATTTCCTCTCCGATTCTGTCTTGAGCCTCTATAGTCGATGCGCCTATGTGTGGAGTGCCATGAAAGGTATCCAATCCTGTTAGTCTACTCTTACTTAATGGCTCATTTTCATAAACATCAAGGCCCAATGATGCCAATTCACCATTACTAAGGGCATTACAGGCCGCTGTTTCATCAATAATTCCACCTCTAGCGCAATTTACAATATGTCTTCCGCATTTACTTCCATCGTGACCTTCGACTGGCATCATTTTAATTCTCTCTTGATTTACCAAGTGATATGTATTCTCATTAAGGTTACAATGGATAGATATATGTGTACAATTATAAAATAAACTATCCACATCGGCGTGTACTATACAGTTATGTTGGTCTGCAATATTTTTATTGAGATATGGATCGTAACAATGAATATTCATCCCTAGTGCCGACGCAACTTTGCTAACTCCTTGGGCTATTCTGCCAAATCCAACTAAGCCTAAATTTTTTCCTGATAACTCAGTCCCTCTCAATTCTTTCTTTGCCCAGATATTTTTCCTCAGTTGCCTATCTCCTGTAACAATATGTCTTGTTGATGAAATCAGGTGGCCTATTGTTAACTCAACCACGCTTTGTGTAGATGACTGAGGTGTGTTACAGACAACTATGTTCTTCTTTGTCGCCTCTTTAATATCTATATTATCGACACCTACTCCAGCCCTGCCTATGAATCTAATTCCTTTACCTGATTCTACTGTCGATAATACCTTTTCATTTAATTTTGTCGCACTTCTAACTATTATCGCATCATATTCATTCAAAACTCCTGATAATAACTCCTTCTGAGTATAATGTTTTTCTATTACTTCATATTGCAATTTTTTTAGTTTCAAAATTGCATCGTTCGCCATGCCATCGCTTATTAGTATCTTAGCCATGTTACAATCTAATGATATCTATTCAATGAAGTTTGTCTATGTGACCCTAATTAATACATATTTTAACCGGTTTATTATTGACTACGACTTCTTCAGGAGGCATATGGCGGAATCACTAGAGTCACTCTTTACTGCTGTTCTAATTCTTTTAGGGCCAGTTATTCTTGCTCTTCCAGTATCATTTGCATGGCGATGGTGGGTAGGCATCGAACCGGAGCAAGAAGACTACAGGGAAAAAGTTAGGAGAGTATTAGATGCAGGAATTCCCATTCGAAAATATCGTTCCCAACTAGATGCAGAAGCACGTAAAGTACATTTAAATTCCGATCGACAAGCTAGAATTGAATCAGATTTATTGCACCCTTTGAGATTAACACACTTCTTATTATTTCCTAGTTTAATTGTTTGGCCTTTGGTAGGTCTATTTGCAGCTATAATCACAATACCATTAATGCCTGTTTTAAGATTATTAGAATGGTTATTGATTAAAAAATCATTATTATCGATGGTTGCTAAAATAGTTCAGAAATTAACTAGATGGGAGATTATTGGAATACCGAGATTAGATGATGGTGCTAAAGAATTAGATAGAGTCTTAGCATCAATACATAGGATGCCTATAACGGTATTTTTAGGATTATTTACTTATTTGATAATTTCTTATATGCCCATTAGTTCTAAAAACATAATGTTAGTCAGTGCTGTTGTTTATATTTTCTTAGTATCTTTCATTTCAGTCATTAGGGCAGCTACAGCGAGCTCTTTAGTATTTGCTGATCCTACTAACAGACGATTAATTCCAATGGATACCTTTGTTGAAAATGCGTTGGGGCCATGGGTTGGAGTTGGCTTGATATTTTTATTGTCTAGACAATTAATGTATGGGGGGCAAATAAGGGCTGATGCATCTTTAGCCGATCCAGTTGCTTTTTCTATCAGCGTTCTTTTAGTCCTTTACACTGCTACAGTAATTGGTATTACAGTAGAACTAATATTTTTCAGATTAAGGGGCTCGTCTGTCAGAAATTCGTTTCAAATTCAAATGATAGATATTTTTAACCCAACATTATACCTGTTTACAAGGGATAAAGGCTCTTTGTATTTATCTCCAGTAATGCCTCTATCTGAGTGGCTAGCTAATGGTGACTCCTCAGAAGTTGAAGATCAATAATTTTATTAATTTCTAACTCTATTAGATTTAATAATACTATTTTGGATTTTTTAGTATATTCTATGGGAATTATGCCAAAATATTTTGAACTACTTCCTCTATCTGAGATTGCAGTAGTAATTATTATTTTTCCGCCATTATTAATTTTATATTCTCCCTCATCAATATATTTTTTACTTTCTAAGGTAACTAATGCCTTATTTTGTTTACCACGACTTTCTAGTCGGGCATGTATTTCTTGACCGGGGTAACATCCTTTATCCATCTTAACTAACTGGCCCATTCCCACGTTGAAAGGTATTTTATCATTGATTTCTTTATTTCCAAGTATTCCAACTTGGATTCTATATTTATTCCAACTATCATCATCGATGTCTTCAAAACCATTGTGTAGTAATTTTTCTTTAATTTCAAATAGGTTAATACTTGGTGTCAATATTTCGATTATCGTATCTCCATATCTTCTGTCTACAGAAATAATGTTATCTTTATTTTCCAACCAGATGTGATCATTTAATTCTTTGAATGGAATATTGAAAATTGAAAATACTTTATTTACAGTTTCTCCTAATATCGTTATTTTTTTAATAGCACTGTCTCCATCGAATATCACAACTTCTTCATTCCATGGTATCCCTTTAGATAAAATGTTCCTCAAATAATTGCCTTTATCATAATTATTTATTATTAATATTTTATCAGGCATTATGTATACTGATAAATAATCAATAATTCTTCCATTAGATTTGCAAATTAGAGTTTCAATCCTAGTGCCGATGTCGCTGTCAGAGATTTTAGTTGTGAGTACTCTATCAAGGTGTTTAATAGCATCTTTTCCGTTTACTATGGTAAAACTATACCTATTTTCATGAAAAAAACGATAAGAATTTTTTTTTTCAATAATATTAACACCTTAACCAAATGATTGACCACAACCACATTCACGATTAGCACTAGGATTTTCTATTTGAAATCCTCCGCCCATCAAGGTATCTTTGTAATCCAACTTGATCCCATTTAACAAGGAACTATCTTTATTATGAATCATTATATTAATGTCTCCAACCTTTATTACTTGAAAATTTTCATCATCTGGTTTTTCTGTAATTTTCATGTCATATAAATATCCAGAACAACCTCCTGATTCCGCGCTTATAACCAAAACGTGAGTTTTTTCCTCGCCTTTCATGGACTTTTCCATAGCTATTTGTGCAGATTCAGTAACATCTATCTGTACTTCTACAATATCAATGTCAGTAAAAACCGGTAATGAAAACCCCGTACCGTCTAGTAGGCCCATGAACTTGTGTACGTGTAGGGTTATTTGAACAATTGTGTAAGTTTGTGTCCAAACCTATTAATCATAACGTTATGCCTTTTCCCAGTAACATGGACGGCACAGAATCACGGCCAATTATAAGGGTTGAAAATAAATCTATCATGAGGGAATTAGATATAGTTTCTGTAGAATCTCCTCTTTCAATAAAGATTCTTGATAATAATGGCTTAGAATCATCGCTTGGTTTAATGATGAGGACCCCGGGAGCAGATGCAGACCTTATTCGAGGTCTGTTATACAGTGAGGGGATTATAAAATCTGAGTCTGATATTTCAATAATTAATAATTTCTCAAGTTATGACCAGGTTGTTCTATCAAATAATGTTATATTCAATGCAGATGATCATAGCCGAAAATTAACTATGACTTCTTCTTGTGGCATATGTGGCAAAGAATCCATATCTAATTTGATCCATATGCATGGGCCACAATTATCGAATAATATTTTTATTAGCATTGAAACAATTTCCAATGCAATTGGTTCTTTACGTTCAGGCCAGAATTTCTTCTCAACTACAGGAGGAACACATGCGTGCGCTAGAATTGATTCCTCAGGATCTTTAATTTCAATCGCTGAAGATATAGGCCGGCACAACGCCATGGACAAATTAATAGGTAATGCGCTAAAGAAGAATGAATTACCTGTAATGGAAGAAATAGTTATTGTTTCAGGCAGAGCATCATTTGAATTAGTTCAAAAGTCACTGAGAGCCGGATTTCCTATAATGGTCGCTTTGGGCGCGCCTAGCACTTTAGCCGTTGATTTGGCACTAGAACATGGGATGACTTTGATTGGTTTTGCAAAGAAAAATAAGATAACAATATTTTCAGGCTCCAAAAGAATAGTATAATTTGATGCGTTTCGATAAAAGACCTGATGTACATGTTAGTTCTGTCAAGCACGATGAGGGAACAGATTAATGAACTTACTCCTCTTGAAATATCGCCTCCCAAAATAAGTAAACCTAAATCGGTGGCTGCCGGAATTCCTGGCGTTTTGGCTTCGATGAAACATAGTATAAACAATAACTTCATGTCTTCAATATTTAACTTATCAAAGGTAAACAGATTTCACGGGTTTGATTGCCCTGGATGTGCTTGGCCGGATCCCGATGAACACCGTTCCCGCTTTGAGTTTTGTGAAAATGGTGCGAAGGCAGTTGCAGATGAACGTACTAGCGCTAAGGCTAATCCTGAGTTTTGGGCTAAATGGCCTGTAAATGAATTATCTACCAAATCTGATAATTGGTTGAATAAAAGAGGTAGAATAACTCATCCAATGGTATTAATGCCAAATAGTATGAAATATGTACAGATTGATTGGGATGACGCATTTAGAATGATAGCAGATGAACTTATGAGTTTAGATGATGTAAATAATGCAATTTTTTACACGTCTGGAAGGACGAGCAATGAAGCAGCATTCTTATGGCAACTATTGGCTAGATGGTTCGGGACAAATAATCTTCCAGATTGCTCAAACATGTGTCACGAGTCTTCGGGAGTGGCATTAATAGAGTCGATTGGTATTGGCAAAGGTACTGTTAAATTAGAT
>Ga0315320_10000519_pt1 | contig 31638 bp, 27 predicted proteins | sample M140m21515metaG_FD_203458 | JGI IMG/M metagenome (GOLD analysis project Ga0315320, IMG submission 203458) | Ammonia-oxidizing marine archaeal communities from Monterey Bay, California, United States - M1 40m 21515 | ecosystem: Environmental > Aquatic > Marine > Coastal | place: USA: California... | reverse complement strand
AAAAGCGTCAATTTGAATGGCTTGACGAAGTCTTCCATCAACCATGGGTTCAGCTTCGCGGTATCTCACCATCAAGACACATCCACCCGTCAGGTTCTTGGGTGAAAGTGGGCCTGTGTAGGCACCACTCCCTTGAAATACAAGCATGCCGCCGTGTTGCCTGCGTTCCCGGTAGGCAAGTTGCAATTGGCCAACAGTCCCATATCCATCTGTGAGCTTCCACTCTTCATGACCAATAGGGTCTAAAGACAGTCTGCTTATTCCCAGCAATCTCCAGATGTCAACAATGGCTTCTGGCTTGTCGAGAGAAAAAGCTAGAAGTTCACTGTCACATGTAAAGAGTTCGACGGGAAGTCTTCTATAAAGAGTCGTTGACTGAAGTGATTTCTTAACTGCCAGTCGATTATCTTCTGACATTTTGTGGAGTGGAAGTGCTTCCTCAGCACGACGTCTTGCGTGTCGGCTTGAACTGCCCCAATCAGTACCTAGAATAGAAAGTTTTTTCTGTGGAGAAGAGGCTTGTTCTTGGGATGCAGCGTGACAAACAGCGTTGCTTGTCCAGTGAGCGCATACGAAAATAAAAAGAAAAGAAGCAATCGTTGGCGTTGTTGCCATGACGACGCTGCGACGCAGCGTTTTCTGCATAAGTTGTCCCCCCTACCAAGACCCCCGTGACGTCAGTCAGCTCGTTTTACACGCCTCTGACGTATCTTCGTTTTCGGATGTTTCAGGCCGTATGGGCCAATGAAAATCCGGAATAATTCGGCATTCCTACGCATCCTTTGTATTTTGACTGGATGAATGAGGTCTTGGCTCAAGTCATCCTCATCTCTATGCTCTCCCCTCCGCGATTCCCTGATGTTTTGTGAATAAGGGAACCAATCACTCCTAGAAGGCAGCCATCTTCTTTTTCTTATGTCGGATCACCCTGAGGATATTGCTGCTGTTCGACAAGGAACCAAAGGTTCCTCGAAAAAAAATGGTCATTTGCGACTCCGTAAAGAGAACAATACGGATCATGGCAAGAGTTTGTTGAGCCGTCTTATGGTCGCTTGGGCAGAGCAATGTCTCGCAAGGCCTTGGCTCATCGTGACGATCGCTGTGCTTACAGCGGTACTTGCTGGCGTGTGGACTTCAGGATCTCTAGGTTACAAGGTCAGCCGTGTTGATCTCCTTGATCCGAATAGCGAATACAACAAGTTATGGATCGATTATATCCATGAATTTGGTGAGGATGATGATGCAGTCGTTGTTGTTGAAGGTGTGAATCGGTCTGCAACAGTTGCTGCTCTAGAAGATCTTTCACAGCAACTTGCACAGACGAGTGATCTTTTTTACTCAATTCTCCATGAGGTCGATCTCACCCAAATTCGAGCCAAAGGCCTTCATTACGTTTCTCCAAATGATCTGGCCTCAATAGATCGATTTATAAGTCGTACCGAACCTGTTCTCGCTGGAGGTTGGAGTCAACTTAAGGTAGGCACGATGGTTGGTGGCCTAGCCGCGACTGTTGTTTCTGGACAGCAGTCTCAGATGCAACACGATGAGCCACCGATCCAGACGCTTGAGCGATACAGTGAAAGCCTTCTGGCAAGTCTCGAAGCTGCTGAAAGAGGTCGTGTGAATGAAATTCTGCCGGAGGACTATGTTTCACCCTGGCCAAGTATGCCAGGAAGCCTTTCGACGCTTCGTGATCTTTCAAGTCAGTACCTTTTGGCAAAAGAGGGAAAACTTGGTTTCGTATTGTTACGTTTGGCCAAAGAGGAAGAAGGTTTTGCTGGTGCTTCTGTAGCAACCGACACCTTAAGGAAAGAAATTGAGGTTGTCTCAAAGCGACATGGAGACGCAACGATAGGACTTACTGGATTGCCAGTAATGGAAGACGATGAAATGCGCTCGAGCCAGCAGTCAATGGTTTGGGCGAGTGGTTTGTCTCTTGCGGCTGTTGCCATTGTCATCGTAGCTGGCTTTGGAGGCATTCGGCACGCCCTGATGGCAAATGGTGTTCTTATAATCGGTATGGCATGGGCTTTCGCATGGGCTACGGGCAGTGTTGGTCATCTCAATATTCTGAGCGTGACATTCACAGTTACAATGATCGGCGTGGGCATTGATTATGGGACGTACTACATAGGTCGATACTTGGCAATGCGTCGCGAGGGTCTTGGCTGCGATGCCGCCATTATTGAAACGAGCCGTTCTGTTGGCCCAAGCATTTTGACTGGTGCGGTCACAACATCAATCGCATTCTTTTCTGCAGCTTTAACAAGTTTTGTTGGTGTTGCTGAGTTAGGGCTGATTGCTGGCGGCGGTATTCTGCTTTGTTGTGCTGCTGAACTGATGATATTGCCAGCGGTCATTGCAATCATTGACCGAAGCCGGTTCGGCCGAAAAATCCCTGAGCCTGTCCCAGTACACCGTTGGTTACGGCCATTTGCGCAGCACCCGCGATTTGTGTTGCTGGCAGCAGTAGCTGGAATACTTGCGCTGAGTTCCGGAATTCATGATCTTGAATACGACCACAATTTACTGAATCTTCAGCCTGATGGGCTCGAGAGTGTTGAAATTGAAAAGAAACTGCTTGAAGAGTGTGATCAGAGTGTTTGGTATGCACTTTCGATCGCTGACTCTCGTGAGGAATTGCTTGCGAGGAAGGAAAAGCTTGCCAAGTTATCAACAGTGGAGCGAGTCGATGAAATCGCGTCCCTTCTTTCTGGAGACGAGGAAGTCAAGACACCACTTATTACTCGAATAGGTGAGCGATTGGAGCAGTTGCCAGAGCGGCCGCCACAGATTCCACTCGACCGCCTTGATGCTCTTGGTGAATCGCTTGGGTGGGCACAGGTCGAAGCAGCAAGGCGGCCTGGTGGCATGAGGGCTGCCTGGCATCTGGAACGAGCCCGTGATTGTCTCAGACGAATGAGGCCTGAAGAATGCTATCAGGCAATAGCTACTTTCCAGCAACGTTCTGCTGGTGAACTTTTAAGCCGCCTTCATGCACTGAGTGCGGTGTCCGATCCAGTCGCTCCTTCACTCAACGATTTGCCAGAAAGTCTTGTTGATCGGTTTGTTGGTTCGAGTGGAAAGCACTTACTGAAAATTTATGGTCGGGGTGATATCTGGAACTTCGAAGCGCTCAAAAATTTTGTTGGTGATGTTCGTAGCGTTGATCCCAAAGCAACAGGTAATCCACTTCAAGCATATGAGGCATCATTAGAAATGAAGAGGAGTTATGAGCAGGCTGCCCTCTATTCACTCATTGTTATCATTGCAATTTTGTGGATAGACTTTCGAAGCCTGACTCACTCTTTACTCGCGGCATTGCCACTTGCGGCTGGCATGGCTCTTACACTTGGGCTTATGGGTCTTCTCGGGATTGATTTGAATCCTGCAAACCTCATCGGTATTCCACTGATCCTTGGGATCGCCGTCGATTATGGCGTTCATATTGTTCACGATGCGTTAGAGCGTCCCGGTAAATATAGCATTAGTGCCTCGACAGCAAATGCGGTATTAGTTGACGCGCTGACAACAATTCTTGGATTCGGTGCACTCATGGTTGCCAGTCATCGTGGGCTCGAAAGTCTTGGCCGACTCCTCACACTTGGTGTGACAATGTGCACCCTAACATCACTCGTTCTTCTTCCAGCAATCCTCGGCATTTTACGGCCTGGATCGGCAGAAATGGATGAAGATCAGCACGATACTGAGGACGCCGAAGTATTTGCCCTTACCCCCTTCGATGAGTGCCGGCAGGCAGCGTAATACGTGATCGTAATAGAAAGTAATTTCCTATGGTATTTCCCACGCAGTATTTTTTTCGTTTTGTATGCCTAGGACTGGTTGTCGGTTTTTTGTTTGGGCCGGAAGACGTTGTTGCTGACGGTGTTATGAATATTGCTATGGAGGATCAATTCCAAACTTCTTGTGAAACAAGAGCATTTTTGGGTGATGTTGTGATTTTGGTTTATGCAGAACGTCATGGTGCAGAAAAATCGCTTCAACTAGGACGGAAACTTCATCTCCATTTTCATCCAACAGCAGATGCCGTTTCTGCGGATGCCTGGTCACAGCAGCCCGTTCGAGGAATCATGGGTTGGCCTTCAGGTGTGCCGTTGCCAGACGTCCGCGTTATTCCTGTGGCGTCGCTTACGGAAGTGCCGAGGGCACTTAAACCAGTTGCTCGAGCTCGAATACGGAAGGACTCGCCAACGGTCCCGCTCTGGCTTGACTTCGAAGGATCACTTGAACGAATGTTTGGGATCATTCCAGGGGAGCCCAATGTTGTAGTATTGAACACAGAAGGGCAGGTTCACTCAGTATTCCCTGGAAAACTTGATGAGCAAGAATTCCAGAATTTTGTCATGCGTGTTGATCAAATTCGATCGGCTAGTCTCAACAACAACGTACGAATCGTGACAGGTCCAAATGAAAATGTTTTGCGGTAAGTAATAAAGATTTGGATCACATTGTTACTATTGTGAGCGTCCTTTAAACCGTCGACTTGCACGAGTGAGAGTTTCGCGCTCATCGTCCGTTAGACTCGATTCACCAGAGCGGCTAATTTTCTCGAGAATCTGATCGACGCGTAATTGAAGGCTACGCTCATCCTCTTTGGTGCTGTGTGAGCTACCAACATCATCGTCTGGTCGAACAATTTTGAAACGGCGGCGCATTTGCTTGAGCCGTCCTCCAAGATCAGACAAACCACTCAGCCTCCAGCCTCGCCAAGCATAGAGCAGGCCAAAAACAGCACCACCAATATGTGCAACGTGCGCAACGTTCCCGCCACCCTGGGCTGCTCCTTGAATATCTGTAACGAAGTAGAGGATGCCAAGAGCCCATGCAGGCACAGGAAGAATACCCCAAATCAGTACTTCCTCACGCGGGAAGTACCACACAAAGACTGCCAACACTGCCATGACCCCGCCACTTGCGCCGATCAGGGATGTTTGATACGGCGGAAAGCCGCCAGAGAATACGTTGACGCTAATCAACCATGCAAGCCCTGACGCCACAATTGCGACAAAGTAAAAACGGTAGAACTCGGCTTTCCCCAATACCTGTTCGACAGCCCTGCCGAAAAAAAAGATTGCGAGCATATTAAAAGCAAGATGCCATGGTGATGATGCGTCATGGGTGAATCCGTAGGAAATCAGTTTCCAGCATTCCAACAGATGCTCAGGAAGATCTCCACGCAGCGCAAGATGGTAATTAATAAAATTTCGGCCACCAAAGAGCCCATCACTTAAGAGATTGAGTACCCAGACTGCTACATTAGCAATAATGAGGGTTATCACCGCGGTCCAGTCAGATTGTCGCCGGTACGAGTTGTCAGAGCGATAATAGCCGCGGTCAGAAAAGCCCATTGGGTTCCCTTATTAGAAGTCAGAGTATTTCTTACTTCTAGCTTATCAGGGAAGCACCGTGCGTCCCACCGGGTTTTAGAAGGGTAAGGGAATGAAGCCGCTGTTCCGCTTGTGCTACGCTCTCTCAGAGGCGGTTTTCATGCTGCTGTATCAAATTTGTGGTTGCAGAAATTTTTGAGACGAGGGGAATTTTTAGCAACGAACGGTGGGCTCAATAGGAAACCGCACGGATCAAGGTGCCCGATGCGAAATCGATGCTTGGCCGGTTGCTAGAACCGATGGATAACCGATAAGATCACACTCCTTAGGTCCAGCGAAGCGAAGCTGTGAATTTATTTCTAGAGTTTAAGGAGAGTCGTCAATGGCAGAGAAAATCGCAGCCGGAGTTATCGGCACTGGATTTATCGGTCCAGTACATGTCGAGGCTGGAAGGCGATTGGGAAACATCGAATTTGTTGCTCTCGCCGAAGCGAACGCCGAGTTGGCTCGCAGCAAGGCCGACCTTTTGTGCATCGAGAAATCATACGGTGATTACCGTGATCTTCTGGCCGATCCTCAAATCCGTGTCGTTCACAATTGCACACCAAATCACCTGCATTATCAGGTAAACAAAGATATTCTCGCAGCCGGCAAGCATGTGATCAGTGAAAAACCTCTTGCGATGAATAGTGCAGAGAGTCGGGAACTGGTGCAACTCGCGTCGGAGTCCGGCCTGATTCATGCCGTTGATTTCAACTATCGCTACTATCCGCTTATCCAGCACGCCAAACAAATGGTTCAACAGGGAGAGTTGGGCGATGTATTCACTCTTCGTGGCTCCTATTTGCAAGACTGGCTGTACCTCCAGACAGACTGGAATTGGCGATTGCAACCAGAAATGTCAGGAGACAGCCGAGCGGTCGCGGACGTTGGTAGTCATTGGTGTGATCTCTTGCAGTTCATCACTGGCGAGAGCATCGTTCGTGTCATGGCCGACATGCGTACCGTGCACAAGACGCGAATGAAACCAAAGAAACAAATTGAGACATACGCCGGTAAGGAGCTCTCGCCCAGTGACTACGAACCACAAGATATCAACACCGAGGATTATGCCTCTGTTTTGATTGAACTCTCGGGCGGGGCTCGTGGTGTTTTCAGCGTCAGCCAGGTTTCAGCCGGTCGGAAGAATCGGCTTTCATTTGAACTCGATGGATCTCGCTGTGCATTAGCGTGGGATCAAGAAAAACCAAACGATATGTGGATTGGTTATCGTGAAAAAGCGAATGAGATCTTGGTCAAAGATCCTGCCTTATTGCACGAAGGGGCCAAAGAGTATGCCCATTACCCGGGTGGTCATCCCGAAGCCTACCCGGACGGCCCCAAGAATTTATTTCGCAATGTGTATCGCGCGATAGAGAAGGGTCAAATGCCAGACAATCCCGATTGGAGCACGTTCGTTGATGGCCATAAGGAGATGGCAATCTGCGATGCGATTATCCAGAGCAATCGAGAGCAAAAGTGGACAGACGTGCAATATTGATTTTCGTGCTGCTGGACCATTCAAATAGTTTTCCAATACAGGAGTTTAAATATGTCTACTGAGACTGCGAATATTAACCGTTGTAATATCGCCCTGATTGGAACAAAGTTTATGGGCCGAGCGCATTCTAATGCGTATCTAAAGGTGAATAAGTTTTTTGATCTGCCCTGTAAGCCTGTGATGCATACGGTCGCAGGCCGTAATCAGGAAGAGCTAAAACTGTTTGCCGAGCGTTGGGGTTGGCAGCACTGTGCAACGGATTGGAATACGGCCGTCAACTCCGAAGCGATAGATCTGGTTGATGTGGTAACCCCAAACAACGTGCATGCCGAGCATGCGATTGCGGCACTCGAGGCCGGAAAACATGTCGCCTGTGAAAAACCGCTGGCAGGGACGCTGAGCGATGCTCGTCAGATGGTAGAAGCTGCAGAGAAGGCAACTGGAAAAACATTTGTCTGGTACAACTACCGGAGGTGTCCCGCAATTGCCTTCGCTCATCAATTGTGTGCGGCGGGAAAACTCGGTCGAATTTATCAGATCCGAGGCTGTTATCTCCAGGATTGGGCGGGACCAGATACACCGCTGATGTGGCGATTCGATGGTGATGTGGCCGGATCCGGAGCGTTGGGTGACCTTTGTGCCCATACCATCGACACCGTAAGATTCATCACGGGTGATGAAATCAGTGAGGTGATCGGATCCACGATGGAAACGGTAATCAAAGAGCGAGTGATTCTCGAGAGTGGCGGTGGTGAAATTTCGGGAAAGGGCGCGGCAACAAGTCAGAAAAAGGGTGCTAGCACAGTCGATGATATCGTGCTGTTTATCGCCAAAATGGCCAGTGGTGCTTCGGCCACTTTCGAGGCATCTCGTCTTTCCACTGGGTATAAGAATACAAATCGTCTAGAGATACACGGTGAAAACGGAGCGATTCGATTCAATTTTGAGCGTATGAATGAACTTGATTGGTACGACGCAACACTTCCCCCAGAGCTGCAGGGTTGGAGCACAATTAATGTCACGAATGGCAACGCCAATCATCCCTACGCAGCATCGTGGTGGCCGACCGGACATATTCTTGGATACGAACACAGTTTTATTAATCAGGCCGCCGACATGTTGACCGTGATCGGCGGCGGTGATCCGGTGGTGCCCCTTGCCGACTTTGCCGATGCGTATGAGATTCAGAGAGTGCTCTCGGCTGTGGTCGAAGCTAACAAACAGCGATCACCAGTTCTGCTCGATCAAATTAAGTAGTGACAATTGTGATACTCAATGGGCATACGCAACAGGTCGATGGCAAGATTACCGTTGCGGAGTCGATAACAGGTCTTGCATTGAGATGGTCGTGAAATTACTTGATGTCGGTATGCGATGAAAGAGAACGAAGAATACGTACCTCAGAATTCGTGCGATGATCATCCCCCTGCCACCGACTTGGATTAGAAGGAGATTTTTTGAATGGTAAAACGAAGAACAGCACGACTCATTTTTGATATTGAGTCAGCAGCAGATGGGGATCTTATTGCAAAAATTCGTTACCCAGGCGAAAAACTCTCGCCAGCTGAAGCAGTCAAACGGTACCGAGCCGAACTTCTTGAACAAAATGGCAAGGATTTTATTCCATATACATTTCAGCTTCCAGTGTCGTTGGTTGTGGCTACGGTTGCCGAAGACTATTCGCTGATCGATCTCGTTGCTCTCGATGAAGAACTGTCACGTCCACACGAAATTGTCCGATTGTTCTGGGAAGGTTGGCGAAAAAATGACCAGCCACAGCTTGTTTCTTTTAATGGGCGTGGCTTTGATATGCCACTCCTTGAAGTGTGTGCGTTTCGTTACGGTCTCGGAATTCCTGAATGGATTGCCGAAAATGCTCGTAGTTATGAACAGCCAAGGAATCGTTTTAACAGTTCAGCCCATCTCGATCTGCATGAGTTTTTAACGAACAGTGGCGCGAGTCGATTTGTTGGAGGGCTTTCGCTTGCTGCTAATCTTATCGGCAAGCCAGGAAAGCTCGACGTTGCTGGGCATATGGTTCAAGACCTCTGGGATGGAGGCCGGGCAAGAGAAGTTCACGACTATTGCCGAAGTGATGTACTCGATACATATTTTGTATATCTAAGAAGCCGTGTCGTCGCGGGAGCAATTTCTCTTGCGGATGAACAGTCGCTTATTGAATCAGCCCATACCTGGGTTCGTAACAAAGCAACAGAGTCACCGGGATTAGCTCGCTACCTAGATGCATGGGGTGATTGGAAAAGCCCGTGGACCTAAGCACATGCCTTCGGGGGCCAGCACATACCCTTGGGGGCTAGCACATGATTGTGTAGCCCCACAAGGATTGATTACGCTTCTGTGATTGGTTCTTTGACGAGCTGGATGAAGTGATTGCCCTTCGGTCCATTCGAAAGTTCTTTCGCCTTCTTTTCGGCAGCGCGTTTGTCTGCATATTCGAATACGGCGAGACGCTTCAGTCCGGAGTTGAAGACACCCCAATACGCTTTTAAGCGAACGTCTTTCACAACCTTTTTTCGGGTTGCCCGCTTTTTCGCGACTTTCTTGGCTGCTTTTTTGGCAACTTTCTTGGCTGCTTTTTTCTTCGCAACCTTTTTAGTAGCCTTCTTTTTTGTGGTTTTCTTTACAGCCTTCGTTGCTGTACTTGTACTTTTTTTAGCAGCTTTTGTAGTTTTTTTTGCTGCCTTTTTCTTTGCGATCTTTTTCGCCATGGACGCTCGCCAGCCTTCTGTGCAACGGTGAAAGGATTTTACGGAAACGGTGGCCAACACACGAGTGTCTGGTCCTCTCGTCAACTCCAACAATAGGTAAAGAGTATAAGATGCCAGACGGTCGCCGCACAGGGACCACCGCGAGAGCCTATACTGTAGTAATGATGAGACTAAAAACACCAACGAATGAGCCGCTTGCGGCTGGTCCTTTAGACGCATATCGCAAACTTGATGATGCCGTTTTGGCGAGTCGGATTGACGAAGTCAGACAGCGTCTCGGTTCGCGCGTACTCATTTTGGGACATCATTACCAACAGGATGGGGTGATTGCTCATGCAGATTTACGAGGTGATAGCTATCAGCTTTCAAAATCTGCAGCAGAAAGAACCGACTGTGAGGCCATCGTTTTTTGTGGTGTTCACTTTATGGCAGAAACAGCCGATATTCTCGTCAATCGTCCAGAGCAAATTGCAGAACGGGGCGGTGCTCGCGTTGATGTTGTGCTCCCCGACACCGCAGCAGGTTGTTCGATGGCCGATATGGCAGCAATCGAACAGGTAGAAGATGCATGGGCTGACCTTGGTGAAATTATCGACACGAATGATATTACACCTGTTACGTATATAAATTCTGCCGCCAGCCTCAAAGCATTCTGTGGTCAACATGGTGGTATCGTGTGTACATCAAGCAATGCCCGTGCGGTTCTTGAATGGGCCTTTGCCAAGGCCAAGCGTGTTTTGTTTTTTCCGGATCAACATCTCGGTCGGAATACTGCCAAGGCAATGGGAGTGCCGCTTGAACAGATGTGCGTTTGGAATCCACATGATCCACGCCTTGGTGGTAATGACGAAACAACGCTCGAAAACAGCCGTGTGATTCTCTGGCAGGGACACTGTAGTGTCCATGCAATGTTTCGCCCGGAGCATGTTGATACGATGCGAAAAAGTATTCCCGGCATAAAAATTCTTGTCCATCCAGAGTGTGCGATGGAGGTTGTTGAAAAAGCGGACCTTGCTGGTTCAACGAGCTACATCATTAATCAGGTTGAAGCAGCACCTGCTGGTTCATCGTGGGCAATAGGCACCGAGCTTCATCTTGTGAGACGCTTAGAGCAGGAACATCCTGAGCAGGCTATTCGATTTCTTTCACCAACGGTCTGTATGTGTGCAACAATGTATCGAATTGACTTGGCGCATCTTTGTTGGAGCCTGGAGCACCTGGAGTCAGGAGATCCTGTAAATGTCATTCGTGTTGAGGAACAGACAGCTCACTGGTCTGTTGTCGCGCTTGAGCGAATGCTGGATGTAACCGCCTCAAAATAACGATGGTTTAGGCCCGGGGCTGATTTTCTTCAGGAACTGTTGCAGAAAGAAAAAGGAATAGAACGCGGTAACGAGTGAGGTGCGATAGAACAAGATACAGAGACGGTATCTTGTTCTATAGAAACAGCTTTGAGCCATTGAAACTATTCAATGTACTTCAGTTAGTCTCGTAAGAATTCATTATCTTTTTCGGGAACAACGACCATCATGCATTATCGCTTGTCATATTGCACCAACGTTCATCCGTGTCGGTCACGTCATGATCTTGAGAGAATCATTACTGACGAAGCAAGTTCTGTCCGGGATCAATGTGGTTTTGACATCGGAATTGGACTCTGGTTGCCATCAGTAGTCATTTCTGAAGTAGCTCATGATAAAGATGCGACTCAAAGCATTGTGAATGCTCTCGATAGCAGGGGGTTGCAGTGTTATTCACTCAATGCATTTCCTTTTGGCGATTTTCATTCTGAGAGAGTCAAGGAAAATGTGTACCTTCCAGACTGGTCAGACGTGCGTCGACTGAATTACACCAGGTCGTGCAGCAAGTTTCTTGCTGGAATATTATCTGGAGAACATGAAGGTAGTATTTCGACATTGCCGTTGGCGTACAAGCAAGCTAATCGCCCTCAGGGTTTTATCAAAACGGCGATTGAACAGTTCATGCAATTGGCTCGTGACCTTAATGCATTACATCAAGACACGGGGAAGATGATTCGCTTAGCAATTGAGCCTGAACCATTTTGTATCCTTGAGACAACGCTAGAGACAATCAGTTTTTTTGAAATGATGTGGGATGTTGCTGATAAAAATGGCATTGGAAACCTCGTTCGTGAGCATATTGGTGTCTGCTATGACGTTTGCCATCAAGCCGTTGAATTTGAAGATGCAGGCACAGCTGTTCGTCAACTGGCTGCGGCAGATGTGCGGATTAATAAGGTGCAGATAAGTTGTGCTATTGAACTGGACGATCCATCAAATGAAAACTCACGGCGGGCGCTCGCCACGTTTGCTGAGCCGCGTTATCTGCATCAGACATTTGGGAGACAGTCTGGTGGTCAAATTATTTGTGACACAGATCTGTCGCAAGAACTTGCACTTCATCCGCCGTCTGACTGGCAGGAGGCTGAGGTATGGAGAGTGCATTTTCATGTCCCCGTTGATGCGGATCGCCTCGGCCCGTTACGGACTACAAGGCCTGAACTCATTCGGGCAATTGAGGCAATACACCAACTGCCGTACGAGCCACACCTTGAAGTTGAGACATATACATGGCCTGTTTTGCCAGGTGTTAAGAGTGGTGACGTCATCAGCGGAATGGCTCGTGAGCTCATTGCGACGAGAGATCTCCTTGTGGCTGGGGACAGTACAACATGAGTATGTCTCCAAGATTTCTCATTTTGAAAACAGGAGTTCGATTTTTGAACAACAGTATGAAGGTATGCATGAGTATGAAGCTATGCATGCCCAAAATTTTTGGAGAAATCCTGAGACGGTATTGGTCCATGAGGTACCTCATTCAGAAGGTGTTGCGAAGTCGCCTGGTGCAATGTCTGGTGATCTTCGTGCTTCTGCTGAGAGGTTTGGAAAGTCACGCTGAGGATGTAGGTAGCAGCCATGTTGGTGATCGACAACTGCCTCACTGTCTCACAAAGGACTATCAGGTTGTCTGGCGTGATGAGTTTGTAGGAGACATGCTGAACACGGATAACTGGACAATGCCGTCGATCAAAGTGCGTGAAGCTGCATCTCTGAACTCAGATGGAACGATTGTTGTCGAAGGCGGCTTGTTGCACCTGAAAACACTCTGGCGGAATGAAAAAGTCCACGCCAGCTATATACAAACGCGCGGGCGACACGAGTGGAAACATGGCTATTTTGAGTGTCGCTTGAAATTTCAAAAGCATCAAGGGCATCATGGGGCATTCTGGGTGCAGACACCGAGTTTTCGGAGCTTTACTGATCAGCCAGAAAAAAGTGGGACAGAAATGGACATTATTGAATGGTTCGGCTCAGGTCGTCGCCATGGCTGGGCTGGGATGAATATTTACTATTGGGGTACAACGGATAAAGGTGTGCCTGGCTCGGTACGGAGCCCATCGATCCCAGACTTCCCAAAGATGGGTGGCCCTCAGGACGGCAACCCAGATAGCCCAATGAAGGATCTTAGCGAGGACTTTCATATTTACGGTCTACTTTGGACTGAAAAAGAGTGTGCTTTTTTTTGCGACGGTGTTGAAATTATGAGAGATGTCAAAGCAATTTCTCAAATTCCACAATATATTGTTTTGAGCCTCCTTTGTTCACACTGGGAACGGCCGCGACTCGATGTGACGAAGCTACCGGACGAAATGCAGATTGATTACGTTCGGGTGTATCAGAAGCCGTAAGATTATAAATCAGAGATATGAAACGACTTGAAAAAATTCAAAAGTACATGTTACGTGAAAGGTAGCCTGTCGTATGCAATCATGGATCTACCTCACATTTGCGATCTTGGCTGAAGTCGTTGGTACAAGCTGCTTGAAAGCATCTCAAGGTTTTACGAAGCCGATTCCGTCATGTATTGTTGTTGTTGGCTATGCGATCGCATTTTATTTGTTGTCGTTGACGCTTGAAACAATACCTGTTGGTGTGGGGTATGCCGTCTGGTCTGGAGTTGGTCTGGTGCTTATCACGCTGGTGAGCTGGCTTTTGTATGATCAGACGCTTGATGGACCTGCGATTTTTGGGATGGGTCTCATTATTGTTGGTGTTCTAGTGCTGAATCTGTTTTCCAAGGCCGCGGTACACTGAGAATGACTCGACAGGGGCAAGGAAAATCGCTTGATGGATGAGATTTGTAAAAATCTTATTCCTAGGCAAGTGAAAATAAATTACAGGCCATGTGTTGAGAAATGTTTTTATGCAGAAAAAAATACTGTTGGTTCCTCTGTTTTTTTGCTTTGCTCTCTTTGGGAAACCTGTTCCTGCAGATGAACACCAAGCACCAAATATTGTTGTAATGCTTGCTGATGATGCTGGCTGGGGCGATTTTTCTTGTGTTGGCAATCAAACTGTTTCGACGCCTGCGGTGGACTCTTTAGCTCGTGATGGAGTACTGCTTGAGCAATTTTTTGTTCAGCCTGTTTGTGCGCCAACACGAGCTGAGTTTTTGACGGGTCGATTTCATGATCGTTCCGGAGTCCGTGGCGTGACTCGCGGGCAAGAAAGAATGTCTCCTGAAGAAGTGACTCTTGCTGATGTCTTTAAAAAAGCTGGCTATGTCACCGGTTGTTTTGGAAAATGGCATAACGGTACGCAGTGGCCATACCATCCATTATCGCGTGGCTTTGATACATTTTATGGTTTTACGGAGGGTCATTGGGGTGATTACTTCAATCCACCAATGCAGCGAGATACAACATTTCAAGAAGGTGAGGGGTATATCACCGATGACATTACCACAAAGGCAATAACATTTTTTGACAATCAGGTATCGAACTCATTAGCGAAGCCAGTGCTTTGTTATGTTGCTTACAACACGCCCCATTCCCCAATGTGTGTCCCAGATGCTGATTGGAGTCGATACGCAGAACGACCCCTTCGACAGCAAGGTCCTGACCCAAAAAAAGAAAATCCTGTTTTCACTCGTGCTGCTTTGGCAATGGTTGAAAATCTTGACTACAACGTTGGCCGTATGCTGGCGGCCATAGATTCGGCCAATACATCACGTGAAACCATAGTGGTTTTCTTTTCAGATAATGGTCCAAATAGTTTGCGTTGGTGTGGTGGCATGCGAGGCAAAAAAGGATCGACTGATGATGGCGGCACACGAAGTGTCTGCTGCATTCGATACCCTGGTGAGATTACACCCGGTACTCGTGTTCCTCGGATAACCGCAGCTATTGACCTATTACCTACTCTTGCAGGTCTTGCTGGTGTGCCGTGTGAAGTCCCAAAACCACTCGATGGTATCAATCTGACAGCGATCCTGAAACAAGATTCACATTCAAAATTAGAGCAAAAAGTTCTTCAAACAAAGCTTACGAAGAGGCACATTGTTGCTTCGCAGCGTGGTCGTGTGAGTATTCGAACAGACCGATTTCGCCTTGATGATAAAGGCAAGCTCTATGATATGCGAAGTGATATTGGACAGATACATGACGTCATGAAAGAGTATCCAGAAGAAGGAGCAAGACTCCGGTCTATTGCTGATGCATGGCAGCATGATGTTCTCGATAGCATGGAACAGCCAGATGTCGAACGATTTCCAGTTGGTTATACAGGAGCACCTCTGACTGAACTTCCGGCACGTGATGGCCATGGAGAAGGGGGCGTTGTGCAGAGTGGACGTGCACCCAACTGTTCATTTTTTACAAAATGGAAGACTACAGAAGGCTCATTGGTGTGGGATGTTGATGTTCTCAATGCCGGAAACTACGCTGCAAAAGTGTGGTACACGTGCCCTGCAAAAGATGTAGGCTCTGTTATCGAGCTTTCTTGTGGCAAAAGTCGAATTACTTCGATGATTTCTTCGGCTTGGGATCCACCCCTCAATACCGGAGAGGATCGTGCTGACCGTGGGAGTGAAAGCTATGCAAAACCGTTTAAAGTACTTTCTATCGGTACTATTGCACTCGAATCTGGTAAGGCTCAGTTGCAACTCAAAGCTCTGCGAATTCCAGGAGAATCAGTAGCTGATGTTCGTAGGATAGTTTTATATCCAGTCGAATAGGAGTGTGCGAGAGTGGGGAGACTCTTGAGGCTCTTATATAGCTTGAGCTCTTATTTAGGTCACTGCTTCGAGTTGTCCGTGCATACGGACTAATTTTTCATAGCGATTAAAGACACTATTGAGTGTCTGCACCGCTTTGGCATGGGGACTGAACCGAGTTGGACTTCCGGTTTGTTGTGCTTCGAGAAATTTCTTCCAGTCTGTCGTGCGGCCTGCGATTGATTCGTGCCTGAATTTTGCCATTAACGCCGCCCCCCAGGCAGTTCCCTCGTCGCCTCCTTCAAAAATGATTACTGGAGTATTAAAGGCATTAGCAACGAGTTGCCCAAGTTCAGGTGTTTTGACAAGTCCGCCAGACAAAATGATTTCTGTCCTTGGGTATCCTTGCTCATCAAGCCGATTACTCCCAAGTCGAAGATTAAAAATCGTGGCAAGGAGCATCGCTTTTACCGCATTGCCAGGCGTAGCGGTTTTCTCATTCAATCCTAGTACCATGGCGGTGCCACCTTGTGAAACACCCAGCCCCGGCTCGTCATCCATGAATGGTAATGCAAGTAAACCGCCACAATTATCTTCAGCCGCAAGAACCTGTGGCATGATGGCAGAAAAGTCACCACCAAAAAGATCAACAGTCATATTCATGGCCGTTGTTCCATTTCGAAGCCAGACCATATTAATCGGGCGGCCATCAGGAGCGCAGAAGTGATCTATTGGTAACGAAATGCCCTCAAAGGCACGGTCGCCGACTGAATTGGCAACGACACTCGTGCCAAAACTCATTGATACCTGTCCCGGGGATGCAATGAGTGACCCAGCAAGCGCTGCCGGTTGGTCTCCTTCAGCCGGAGCAACCGGAATCCCTTCCGGCAGTCCAAGGAACCCAGCGCCGTGCGAATCTAAGACGCCGCCATCTTCGCCAGCCTTTTTGACCGAGGGTAGAAGATCACTAAGTTTCGAAACAGTGTTCTTTAAAGAGCTGTCCTTTGCTGAATCGTTTGCCATGAAATCAAACTCATCCAGCATGGTTGCATTATAGTTCAACGTTTTTTGATCAATTGGAAACATGCCGGCGGCATCACCGATACCAAGTGACCATGACCCTGTGAGTCGATACGCAATCCAGCCAGCGGGTGTTGTGATGTGACGGACATGTCTTGCCTTTTCAGGTTGATTACGAATGGTCCAAAGCCACCGAACCGAAGTCATACGCTTGGGGCATTTTGTTCCAAGGTGTTTGGTCAGTTCCTCCCCTTCGATTTCATTTCTGCTGTCACACCAGAGCCGAGCGGGACCGACTAATTCACCGTTTTCGTTTGCAAGAACTTCTCCATGCATCTGCCCAGAAATACCGATAGCAAGCACCTCCATGTCAATTTGCATAGACGACATTTTCTTTCGTAGATCAGCCATGGCATTCTTCAGAGCTGATTCCCAGTCGCTTGGCTGTTGCTCGTAGCATTCAGGACCAAGCCCAGGAATCATCTCGTAACCACCCTCACCGCTCACGAGAATCTTTAATTCTGTGTTTGTGAAGATGACTGACAGGCCTTGTGTGCCGATATCAATTCCTAAAAATCCAAGCGTTTTCATCTGTCTGTCCACTTCACGTCATGCGGGTTAATAAAATATTTTAAGTACTCAATGTGCTTCTCGAATTGAGAGCATTTGTTCAATCAACATCCTGGTTTTTTCTGTAGCAATTGCTAGAGTTGCCGTCTGTTTTTCGGAGAGTGGCTGTCGTCCTTTTCCAAAATGAAAGCCACGCAGGTCTATAGCGCTGCGAATTCCCTCTGGGAAATCAGCAGCATCGAATACGCTATCAAAGAGTTCAAGCAGCTGTTTCTGTAATACAAAGGCTTCATTGAATTTTTTCTGTGTCGTGAGGTCATATATCGATCGTGTGATTTCAGGAACGATACCGCTTGTTGCATGTACTCCTCCCTGGCAGCCTGCCATAAGCATGGGCACGAGTGCGGCATCCCATCCTGTCATAAATAGAAAGTCAGGACGCTTCGGGTGAATAGCACCGATCATTCTCGTCATGCCTGCAAGGTCACCAGAGGAATCTTTTATGCCAATAATTTTTTCACACTCTGCAAGTCGAAGGACGGTCTCAAATTCAATTGGATTGGCAAAAAGTGGGATGTTGTAGAGCGTGATGTCAATCGGGCTGTTGGTAGCAATTTCCCGGTAATATGCAAAAATGCTCTCTTGTGACAGCTTGTAATAAAACGGTGAAACGATGGCGACTGCTTGAGCCCCATAGTTTTTGTATGTCTCGCAGGCTTCGATTGTTTCACGAACATTTGCCTCAGCGGCACCAGCAAGAACAGGTACTCTGCCGGCTGTCTGTTCGCACACAATCTTAATGATTCTGTGTCGTTCTTCTGCCGTAAAGCGAGTGAACTCACCAGTAGAGCCGTTTGGATAGAGGCCGTGAACTCCTTTTTCGATCAACCAATCAACATACCGTCGTAGTTCATCTTCATGTATTTCACCGTCGGCACGGAGTGGCACCATAAGAGGTGTCAGGATGCCAGAAATGGACAGTGCTGAACTCATGGGATAGTAGCCGCGGGCAAAAAAGGGATGGTTTTACTGAATGTGTGAAAATAATGACGAGATCGATGAACAGTTACTTGGGTATGGTATTGAGAACTTCATCGTGAAGCCAGTCAAGCATGCGTTCCGGCCAGTGTTGAATACTCTTGCGTTGCGACCGGTCGCCCATTCCGAAGCCATGTCCACCACGGGTGAAAATATGCGCTTCGTAGTCAACGTCGAGTTCACGAAAGTGGCGCATTAAGTTCAGAAGAACACTTGTATGTGCATCATCTGCCGCAATGACCATAAAGGCTGGTGGCGTATCACTCGGTAATTTTGAAGGAATGCCAACTGGCCCGGGGTACACAAGCATTTGAAAGTTGGGTTTTGCAAACTCACGATCAATTAGGTCAGCAGCATCAGGATTTCCTTCGCCTGGCTTATAGCACGTGATTGAAACGACCTCACCTCCTGCAGAAAATCCAAGCATGCCAATCTTGTCAGGATTAATGTGCAATTCTTGAGCTCGATGCCGGACGAGGCGAACAGCGCGTTGACCGTCTTGGAGAACATGCTCTTCAAACTTATATGGTTGCCCAGGTTGTCTCGAAAGTCGATATTTCAGAACAAATGCAGTAAAACCATGCTCAGCAAGGAACTGGGCTGGTTCTTCGCCACCACCACGCATACCTAATTTTCTTAGCCCACCACCCGGGGCAATAATAATCCCAACTCCATTTGAATTTTCTTTTGAAGGAGCAAACACAGTGAGTGAAGGGTTATGCACGTTGGTAATACTGCCTTTATTCACTACCTCAGGTTCATCTTTTCGACTTTCAAAACCTGGAGCGCCGTTCTCCCATAATGGAATGACAAGGTTTTCGGCCGCATATAAAGATGTATTCGCCCCTGAAAGCAGAACAAGGGCAATGGTTCTTAGAGGAATCAAAAGAATGTTGTGTCGCATAGAGTAAGATTTTGAAAGAGAAATACTTTTTTTATAGATAAAAGAAAAGCATACCAAGTGTTTGGGGTGAAAAATGAGTCAGAGGAGAAAAACAATGGGTCTTGTTGCCGTCACTACGTACCGGGCATTCGCGTGCGCAATTTTTCTTACGACTATTTTGACAGGCGGTGCACTACTGGCAGCAGAACAAGAGGGAAGCAAGCAACCAAATATTTTATTTCTGTTCGCGGATGATCTCACCTATGAAGCCATCAGAGCATTTGGTCACACTGACATTGATACACCAAACATCGATCGACTTGTAAATTGTGGCACTACATTTAGTCACGCGTACAATATGGGATCTTGGAGCGGTGCAGTGTGTGTCGCGAGTCGTACCATGTTGATTACGGGCCGAAGCGTCTGGGATGCAGAGAGTATCTACCAGACAACCGATAAAGAGCGTCAGGCAGGTGTGCTGTGGCCCCAGCTTCTTAGCCAGGCTGGCTACCGCACGTTCATGACAGGCAAATGGCATATTCGGGCAGATGCTAACAAGTGTTTTGATGTTGCCAGACACGTCAGGCCAGGTATGCCGAACAGTGTCAAAAGTGCCTACAACAGACCTCCTGCACAGGGAGAAGATCCGTGGAGTCCAACAGACACGAGTCTTGGTGGATTCTGGGAAGGTGGACGTCACTGGAGTGCAGTCACAGCAGACGATGCAATTGATTTTCTTGGAGAAGCTAAGTCCGAAGAACGACCAGCCTTTTTCTACGTGGCATTCAATGCTCCACACGATCCACGGCAGTCACCTCAGGAATTTCTGGATCGGTATCCGCTTGAAAGGATTGCGGTTCCCAAACCATTTCTATCCGAGTACCCATATGCGGAGCAAATAGGAGCAGGGAAAAAATTGCGCGACGAAAAGCTTGCGCCATTTCCAAGGACGGAGCAGGCTGTTGCTGTGCACCGCCGCGAATATTATGCCATTATGACGCATCTCGATGCACAAATAGGCCGCATTCTCAAAGCACTGGATGCATCAGGGCAAGCAGACAACACGTGGATTTTCTTTACTGCCGACCATGGTCTCTCAGTTGGTCATCATGGTCTTGTTGGAAAACAAAATCAGTATGACCATTCGATTCGTGTCCCATTTGTTGTTGTTGGTCCTGATGTGCCCAAGGGTGTGACTGTACCGACGCCGATTTATCTCCAGGATGTGATGCCAACGACACTTGAGTTGGCTGGTGCAGACCAACCAGAGCATGTCTTTTTCAAAAGTTTTCTTTCTCGTTTAGGCCAAACGAAGTCAGATGCTTCCCCAAAACCTTATGAGTCTATTTATGGAAGCTATCTCACGCTTCAACGGTCGATTACACACGATGGGTGGAAGCTGATTATCTACCCCAACGCCAAAGTGCTACGGCTGTATCATGTTGAAGATGATCCTTATGAAGCAGTCGATTTAGCAGCTGATCCAGAGTGCGCTGAAAAAATCAGTCAATTATTCGATCGATTTATTGTCCTTCAGCGTGAGTTACAGGATCCAGTTGATGTGACATATCTAAGACCATCAAAATAAGTCAGGATGCTATATGCATACGAACCTCACAGGACACTGAGATCAGATGATGACAAGGATAAGTGCACGAGCAGGTCTTACGGTCCTTTTGCTTTTACTGAGTGGAAGTACCAATCAAGTAGCTCCGGCTCAGGGAAAGAAAAAACAAAAACAAAATACCCCCTTTAGTTGGGTGAACCAGCCGTCAAAAGCGGACGCAGACGTGCCAATTCAGCATAAGACGTTCCGTAGCCAGTCAATGGGAATGGACGTTGGATATTGTATCTATCTTCCTCCGAGCTATGAAAAGTCGGAGCGGGCGGGAAAGAGATATCCAGTTGTCTACTATCTCCATGGTGGACGGCCCGGCAGTGAATTGAAATCCGTAGGTCTTTCAACATTCATTGAGAAGGCGATCCGCTCGAATCGTATACCACCAATGATCTATGTTTTCATTAATGGTGGTCCAATGAGTCATTATGACTACCCCCAAATAGAAAACGGCCAGGGTGAATCAGTTTTCATTGAAGAACTGATTCCTCATGTCGATTCAACGTATCGAACAATTGCCTCACGAAAGGGTCGTGGTATTGAAGGATTTAGTCAAGGCGGTAGGGGAACAACCAGAATAATGTTTCGACACCCAGAGCTTTTCTGCTCAGCTGCACCCGGTGGTGGCGGGTTCGCGACTGAGAAAAAGATCAGTGAGAATGATGGCCACGAAAGTGATCGCGTTGTATTTGCACAGGGTTACAACGCGTACGACACGGCTCGTCTCTATGCCAGCAGTGAAAAGCAGAAGCACTATCCACTGCATATTCTCATTCACGTCGGAACAAAAGGCTTTAATTACGAAAATAATTTGGCATATATGAAGTTTCTCAAACAGCTTGGTATCGAATGCAACAAGCTTATCGTTGAAGATGTACCTCATAGTGCACGATTAATTTATGAGCGGCAGGGTGATGCCTTGATGAAATTTCACGCTCAGAATTTTTCTGCTGACCCACAGTAGTCTTGTCTGCGCACCCAATAAGCGACGTCTTGTGTTATGACGTTTTACTGTGCCTTTACTTCCCACTGAGAAAAGTGGTATCGGAAGTAGATAATCGCCCAATTCGATGAGTGGATACTTCGAGAGATTGTGTGGTCGCCTAACGCTCCGAGTAGAACCGTATTATCGGAGTAGGGCTTACGTTGTGTTTTCCTGCACTCTATCGATAGCTAACTAAAAATCCAGAATCACTTCAGGAAAAGTGGGGTAAGTGCCATTCCTTTGCACCATCACAACCGGAATGTGGTCACAGCGTAGTTTCAGTCATTGGGGGCAATAGAGTCTGGTAAATCCATAGTTTGTTGGAAATCCAGTGGCATCGGTAACTATACTGAGAGCCACGTTTCTTTTCTGTTTTCTCTTGTACACCTTCAAGGAGAGTGGTGCATGCGAATTGACCAAATGCGACTACGCACGACGTATTTACTACTCTGTATCACGTTTGGATTTTCCTTTGCTGCGTTGGTCGCCGTTGCTGATGAAGCATTGAGCGAAAAAGAGGGTGAAACGCTTTCATCGTATGGTCGGTGGGTGATCGCTGCTGATTATGCAGCAGGTGGATCGCCTCTGGTAACAGCCGGCGGAGAGAGTCTTCTTTATCGTCCTGGCGATGTCATTCTCTGGAAGTCCGATGGAAGCCGTATTGGTGAATTATCAGGACACTCAACGGCGGTGTGGGCTGTTGATATTTCCGCTGATGGTAAATTAGCAGCCACCGCGGGATACGATGGACTTGTAAAAGTATGGGACTTGCAGGGTCGGAAATTGAAAGCTGATTTAAAACAGCATAAGGGATGGGTGCGGTCGCTCGCCTTCTCTCCCGACGGTTCGCAATTAGCCAGTGCAGGTGAAGACGGGAAAGTTTTTTTGTGGAATATGCAGGATGGCAAGGCTGCTATTACCGTGGCTGCACACAAAGGACCCGTGACCGCTGTCACCTTTTCACCGAATGGAAAAACACTTGTAACGGGAGGAGGGGACAACCTTGTAAAAGTCTGGAACGCTGCTGATGGCACGGCGATACAATCTCTGGCTGGTCATGAAGATACAATCTGGTCAATTTCCTATTCACCTACTCGCTCTCAGTTCGTATCAACTGGCGCTGATCGGAAAGTCCGAGTCTGGTCTGCTGAAACTTTCAAACAGACCGGAGTGTTTACAGGTCATAAAGATTGGGTAACAAGTGCCGGGTTCAGTAGTGATGGAAATCGACTGGTGACGGCGAGCCTCGATGGTGTGATCAAACTTTGGGATGTTTCCAAACAACGGGAGCAAGAAGGGCTAAAGCGTCAGTCTTCAAGTGTCTGGTGTGTTACGTTTGCACCTGATGATCAATCAATTTTTGTCGGCACACATAGTGGCGGTCGGATTGTTCCGACTCCAGTGGCCAAGCTGTTGCCGCTTCCTCCAAAGCCTGCCCCGTCGCCAGTACCCCAAACAGCGTTAAAGCCACTCTTGTTGACTGAATTTAAAAGTCTGATCGGAGCGAAAGGCGCCATATCAGATGATGGAACGGTTCTTGTTTCTGGAAAAAATGGTAAGGATACATACCGACTTACAGCAACGGTTCCAGATGGAACGCCGATTACAGCGATCCGGATTGAGGTGCTCCCAGACGAGACTTTGCCATCTCGTGGGCCTGGTAGAGCGGCTAATGGCAATTTTGTGTTGAGTGAATTCAGCGCAGTGATCTTGCCCACTGCGACACAAAAAAAAGAAACACCAGTTGTTTTTCGTGCTGTAACTGCGGACTACTCTCAGGCTGGATGGCCGGTGACCAGTGCGCTCGATGGAAAACAAGACACGGGTTGGGGTATAGCTGGAGCGATCGGTAAGTCGCATTCTGCACTGTTTACAATTCAAAAAGGACTAGTTGTCGAGGGAGGATCAGTCCTGGCTCTTGTATTGAGTCAGCAATTTACAGACGGCAGTCATTCTATTGGGAAATTTCGGCTACTTGTTGAGCAAGAAGTACAAAATTCAGCATCTGTAAAAAGCTCAAGTGAAGATTTGGGAAAAGGTAAGAAAAAAAGCAGGCAGTGAACACACAGAACGAATAACATAGTAGAGTCGGTGTCTTTCGCCAGACTTCCTTGAATAAGTCTGGAATTCCATCTCCTCAGTTTGAAGTATCACAATGCAAGAGAAGATCAAAGCATCATTCGGGCAATCACAAATCCTCTGCCTTCTGGCTGGGGCCATTATTTTTTTTGGTGGCTATGCAGTCGGTTATGTTTTTACCGGCTGGGACAAAGTTCCGGAGCAGTTCCCTGTGGTGCATGCCATGACTTCACAAGCAAATGATTCATTTGCTGCCTGTACGGTTCCCCTCTCTGTTGGTTCAGAAGGATTTTTTATCCTTGATTTTTTGACTGGTGATCTTTCTGGAGGAATTATTAATCCTGTCACATCCGCGTTTGGTGCTAGTTTTCGCCACAATGTTTTGAATGATCTGGGTTTCCAGCCTGGGCAAGTAAAAAACCCAACGTTTTTACTTGTGGCGGGACAGGTTGAAATGCGGCGTAGTCGCACGCCGATGGCGCCAGCCGTTCTTTATGTTACCGATTGTGCTTCTGGAGCTACTGCAGCGTATGGGATTCCGTTTAGCAACCAACGTGGGGCAGTAGGAGGAGTTGCATCACCGTTGATTCTTCTTGACGTTGCTCAACCTCGTGGAGGTGAAAATTAATAATGAATAGTGATGAGACACAGCCGGAGGGTCAAATAATTGTTTTTGTGAACGGGCAAGAGAAACAGGTTTCTACTGGTCACACCGCGCATGATCTTCTCTTGTTATTAGGTTTTGAAGGTCGCCCTGTTGCCGTTGAATTAAATAAAGAAGTAGTTCCACGAGCGTTTCTTACAGATCGAGTCCTTCAGGAACATGACTGTGTAGAGGTTGTTACGCTTGTTGGGGGCGGTTGAACAATGTACGAACCTATCCTATCGAAGAGAATTTAAACGGCATGACAAAGACAGTAGTCGACAAGGCACTATCGCAGGAATTGCAATCAACACTCAAAGTTGGAAGCTTTGAACTTGCTAGCCGTCTTGTAGTAGGGACGGGTAAGTATGCAAGTTACGCAGAAATGGCTGAATGTCTCGATGCAAGTGGTACTGACTGTGTGACCGTAGCAGTACGGCGTGATCGCCTCCTCAATACTGCTGGAGAAAATATTCTCGAGCATCTTGACCTTACTCGGTACACCCTACTGCCAAATACTGCAGGTTGTTTCTCAGCTGATGACGCTGTTCGTGTTGCTCGGCTTGGTCGTGAACTTCTTCGTGATCTTGGAAACAGAGGAAGTGAGTGGGTCAAATTGGAGGTCCTTGGTGACCAGAAAACTCTTCTGCCGGATCCTGTTGGTACAATTGAAGCAACACAACGTCTTGTAGACGATGGTTTTTCTGTTCTTGTCTATAGCAGTGATGATCCAATTGTTGCCAAACGACTTAAAGACTTGGGGGCAGCAAGTGTGATGCCAGCGGGAAGCCCTATTGGGTCAGGGCAAGGAATTCTCAACTCAAATAGCTTACGCATTTGTCTTGAATACCTTAAAGATGGTGACCCTGAGTATCCAGTAATAGTAGATGCCGGTGTCGGCACTGCGAGTGACGTTGCTGTTGCTATGGAACTTGGTGTTGATGGTGTTCTTTTAAACACGGCAATTGCACATGCAAATGACCCACTCACAATGGCTCTTGCAATGCGATCTGCTTGTGCGGCGGGTCGTCATGCATTTCTTGCAGGACGGATTCCGAGAAAGCGGTATGCAACAGCATCGAGCCCTGAAACTGACCGAATCCATGAGACATCTTGAATTGCAGGCACTCCAAAATGTTGGCAAAACGAATTATTCCATGCCTCGATGTTGAAAAGGGACGTGTCGTAAAAGGAACAAAGTTCCTCGAACTTATTGATGCCGGTGACCCTGTGGCAGTAGCTGCTCGTTATGAAGCCGAAGGAGCGGACGAATTAGTCTTCCTTGATATTACTGCGAGCCATGAAGGTCGGGCAATTATGCTTGATATGGTGCGGCGAGTAGCTGAAACGATATTTATGCCGTTTACCGTGGGTGGTGGTATTCGCACCTTAGATGATGCGGTTGAACTCATTCACGCTGGGGCTGAAAAGGTGAGTATCAATTCATCAGCGGTAAAGACACCCGAGTTGATAACAGCAGTAGCACATCGTCTTGGAAGTTGCGCAACTGTCGTGAATATTGACCCGAAGCGAGTTGTCAAAGACGGCAAAGAAGTCTGGGAGGTCTTTGTGAATGGTGGCCGAGTCCCAACGGGCATTGAGGCTGTTGATTGGGCACAAAAGGTTGAGCAACTTGGTGCGGGAGAAATAGTCTTAACATGTATGGACCGAGACGGTACTCGCGATGGATATGATCTTGAAATGACTGCAGCGGTGAGTCGGGCGGTCGGAATTCCTGTAGTGGCCAGTGGAGGTGCAGGTCGGCCAGAGCATCTAGCCGATGCCATTGAGTTCGGTGCTGCGGATGCTGTCTTGGCAGCAGGAATCTTTCACTTTGGTGTGTGTTCTATTGCCGAAGTAAAAGAGATGTTGCGTGTTCGTGGAATTCCTGTTCGTCCGGTTGAGGAGTATTCATAAAGGTCGGGCTGTACGCGGGAATAGGCAACTATTTGGCTGAAGGGCTGCATTCGTCTATTGTGTGGTCTTAGAGAACGTTTCAAAGTTGGATGAGTTTACCTATCGTGAGGGGGAAAAATAATGCTTGATGCTAAGCCAGAAGCACAGTCGGCAGATGCTGCTTTTGTTTCTGAAGAATCCGCACCAGCGGCAGTTGTCCCCAAGAAAAATGACAGACTTGAAATAGATAGATATTTTGAAGCTCTTGTCAAACTCGATGGTTCTGACCTTCATCTAAAAGTTGACCAGCCTCCAATTATGCGAGTGAAAGGATCCTTGCAGCGTCTTAAGGCACCACCAATTGGTCATGAACAGATGAAGAGCCTTTGTCTTCCAATGCTCGATGATCGCCAGATGAAAATCCTCGAAGATGAAGGGGGCGCAGACTTTGCATATTCGTCACTTATTGGTGATACAAGGTGGCGATTTCGAGTGAACCTGCTTTATCAGCAAGGATCACTTGGAATGGTTGCTCGAAAAGTCAACAACACCATACCGAACTTTGAAAAGCTATTTCTTCCAGCATCGATTGAGCGACTATGTACGCTCGATCAAGGCATGGTCTTGCTCGCGGGTGTGACTGGCTCTGGGAAAAGTACGACGATTGGTTCAATGTTGAACTATATCAATAGAAATTATCGAAAACATATTCTCACGCTTGAAGACCCTGTTGAGTTTGTTTTCACAGAAGATAAGTGTCTTATTAATCAGCGAGAAGTTGGGACTGATGTCAAAAATTTTGAGATTGGCATGAAGCATGCAGTTCGAGAAGATCCTGACATCATTCTCGTTGGGGAGTTGCGAGATACCGAAACTTTTAAAACGGCAATTCATGCCGCTGAGACCGGACATCTCGTCTATGGCACTATTCACGCTTCAAATGCTCCTAGTACGATAACACGAATTCTGGATCTTTTTCCGCAGGAAGAACACGCAGCTATTCGAAGTGCTATGGCTTTCAATATGAAGGGAATAGTCGCACAGAAACTTCTTAAGTCGATCAAAGAGGGGGTTTCTCGTGTGCCCACAATCGAATTAATGTTTTTTGATGTGCTGGTGCGGAAATATATTTTGGAAGAACAGGAACATATGCTTGCCGATCATATCCGTAAGTCTGATAAAGATGGCATGCAGGATTTCACAACGAGTCTCAAAAGTCTCATTGATCAAGGCCTTATTGATCGGCAGGCAGCGCTTGATGTCGCACCAAACCGTGAGGCATTGCAGATGGCACTGAAGGGAATCTCATGAGCTACAATATTAGTCATGTGCCAAACGGCAAGACCGGTTTTTCAACCAGAGTACGTTTGCAAGATAGCGTTATACCGAGACGTCAGGTTGCTTTTTCTCTTGCTATTGTACTCACGTTCTGCATCACGACTCCTGCAGCTGGCCAGAAGCCTGAAAAGCCACAAGGCAATAGGGATGAAAACGTAGCAGTTGATGGTGAGCAACCACAGGAGCAAGCAGAACTATTGCTCAGCCTGCCAACAGTTATTCCTGGTGGCATTCTTCTTGCCGTACTAAGTCTCTTGTTTGCGGTAACAAGTGCATGGGTAAAAAAAGATAGTCGCAGGTTGGGGCTGGGTAGTAAAAAATGGACTCGTATTGTGATGGCTCCATATGCACTCGCCGCAGTGGCGATAGCTGTGTCCATGGCGATGAATTGGACGGAATATGCGTTTCTTGAGACTGCGGGCTTATGGGGCGCACTTGGGGGGCTTGCTGCAATCTGGCTACTGCCCTTCGTGCTTTATCTTGTTATTCGATCTCGAGCAATGCGTGATACTGGAGAGGTAGAAGCGGCACCACCGGAAGTTACTCTTATCGCGACCTGCCGTGAAGTGCCTGAGGAGAATACGCTTTTGGTTGCAAAGCTTGCAGAAAGTCCTGAGTTTGCTGATTTGGTACGAATATTTGCTGAGGCTTTTGCTGCACGAGCTCCTGTTGTTTTGTTTGATTCAGCGCAAGGAGGGCTTCACGTTCGGTATGACGTCGATGGCATGAAGGTGGCGACGCGAACCCGAGAGCATTTGTTGAACGGCAGAAAGCTTGGAAAAAAAGACCCCGAAGTCTGGGTTGATGCACCACCACTTGATGCCGTGACTGGTGAAAATGCATTGGTTGCTCTCATGAGGCTTGCAGGCATTTCTCCAAAAAAGAGAGGTCGTTCCCAGGTGGGCAGCTTTGATGTCACTGTTGATGGAAAAAAGAGGACGTGTCGTCTGAGCACAAAAGTCATTAAAGGTCATGAACAGTTTATTGCTGATTTGAACGAGCCACCCAGGAAGTTTAAGACAGCAGAAGATCTGGGAATGCCCCCGGAAATGCTTGACTCGCTGCAGCAGTTGGTGAATCTTAAGCGAGGTCTCTTTATTGTTTCAGCCTCTAAGGGCAATGGTGAGTCAACGCTATTTAATATGACTGTGACAGCAGGTGATCGGCTGATGAGAGATTTTGTTTCTATCGAAGAGAAAAGTGAAAGTCCTCCAGAGATTCAAAATGTAAAGATACAAAAGTATGATGCTGAAGCTGGGGAATCACCAAATCAGGCTGTTGCCAAGGCGATGCTGTCATATCCAAGCGGATTTGTCACCCGAAATCTTAGTGATCCTGGCTTTGCAAGTGAACTTGTGAAGCGGGCGATCGAAGACAAGATGGTGATTGTGAGTGTGCAGGCCCAAGACAGTATTGATGCGATAGAAAAGATTCTTGAATTAGGCATTTCACGAGACGATCTTGCAAAATGCCTCGTTGGTTCTGTTTCGCAAAAGTTGGTACGAAGGTTATGTACAAGATGTGCAGAAGACCAAGAAACGCCCTTGCCGCTCCTTGAAAAATTTGAGAAATCAATGGAGGATGTGCCCCATATTCGTATGGTCTCTGAACATGGTGGCTGTCGTCTTTGCTTTGGCCGTGGGTATACATCAAGAATTGGAACATTTGAATTGGCTTCGGGCGTCAATCTTCGTAAGGGAGTCTCGAAGGGGGTTGATGCTGCAACATTAAAAAAAGCAGCCAGCAAAGACGGTTATCGTTCTATGCGAGATCAGGGGATGGAAGTCGTCCTCAGTGGAGACACATCGTTGGAGGAGATGCAGCGTGTTTTTTCAGCAAAGAAGAAGAAATCACCGCCTGGTAAATCGAAGCCTAGAGTTCGCTCCTGAGCGGGTAAGGGTGTGAATTGTGACTACTGAAACAGCCGCATACGATGACGAGGACTATCGACCAATAAGTACCCTCGCAGTGCTGTCTCTTGTTGCCGGATGTAGTTCTGTCTTGGCTTTGATCAACCAGATTCTATGGGTGGTTCCCTTGCTTGCAGTTAGTATCTCGATTGCTGCGATTAGAGATACATCGGCACAAGGTTCACAGAAAAGCGGTCGCGGCATTGCCCTTATAGGTCTGGCATTATCGGTTGGCTTTGGCGTACAGTCTTTCGCCGTGTTCTCAGGTAATACATTGATTGATCGTAGTCGAGCCCGTGAAACAGTATCACGTTGGCATCGCGTTATTCGAGCAGGCGATTGGGACATGGTGTACGGGTTTTGTGCGCCAGGAATCGTACCCCTAGATGAAGAATATTTAGAGGGTGAGAATCATGATAATCATCATGATGGGGCGGACAGTAGGAAGCTATCTGAAATCAAGGCGCTACAGGAAATGCCAGCTATTCGAGCGCTTGCCGCGTGCAATCAAATGATGTTTTCTAGTATTGAAGAAGATACAAAGCAGTTTCCAGGGGCGTTGCGTGTAACTGTTGAGGTAGGTGAGTGCAAGCAACATTCAGAAGATAGACTTCCTTTGGTTGTTGAGATTTGGCTTAATCATAAAACCCAAAAAGAGCCACAGCTTGGTCAGGGCACCGCTGGACTTCAGATGGTTGAAAGATGGCAAGTCATAAGGCTGAGTCCTTCTGAATGAATCGTTTCTGAAAACCATTGGGGTTTGTGTGTTTTCAGACGTTGTCAGAATTGAAATAACGAGCAGTATCAATCGATTCAGATTTTGTTGCCAACATTACAAGACGGTCGAATCCAAGAGCGACACCGACGCCTTGAGGCATGTTGTCGTGCACGCTGAGCAACCTGTCCGGAAGTGGTAATACGGGTTTTTCTAATAATTTTCGGATGATGTTTGTTTTTTGAAGACGGTGTCGAATCGTAGCTGAACAAATTTCTTCCTGCCATCCATTCATAAGTTCAACACCATTAATGAAAATTTCAAATCGCAGTGATACCTGTTGGTTTGCTGGGTTAAGCTGCGCGAATGCCGACTCACTTGCAGGCCAGGCTTCGAGCATAGTTGGTTGGGAAATTCCAAGTTGTGGAGACACAACGTCGGAAAGTAATACTTCAAATACGAGACTCCATTGTTGTTCTTTGGGAAGGGTGGAAATGCTGTTCGGAAGACGTGCACCATGAGAAATAGATGCTTGTAATAAAGTGTTTAGGCTTGCTGTTATGGGGTCTATGTTGGCATGTTGAATAAAGGCGTCTCTGCAGGCCAGTCGCTCAAGTCCATTGGTATGGAGTGTCTTATTCAGGAGTGACTCAACGACTTCAGCAGTCGAGTGAAGACATGCACCGGGCTCATACCACTCAAGCATAGTGAATTCTGTGTCATGTAGTGGTCCCCGCTCATCACTGCGGAAGCACTGTGCAAACTGGAAAATAGGCCCAGAATCCTCGGCAAGTAATCGCTTCATCTGGGGCTCTGGGCTCGTCTGTAGATACTTTGTCTTGCTTTGGTGAGTGAGCGTCACAGGGTCAATATAAAGTTCAGGAAGTAATTCACTCGCAACAACAGGAGTGTCGACTTCAATGAAACCACGGCTTTCGAGTTGGTGACGAAGCGAAGAACGAATAGCTGCTCGGCGTTGAAGAAGTGGACGAATAGACATCAGGAAGGAATAGGCTGTGGAGAGCAAAGCTGCTTTAAAAATGAGTTACTTCGGTGAGAGTTTGTCCGTCTTCAGGCGATAGATCAGCACGGGGCAGGGCGCATGACGCACAACCGCTTCGGCAACACTACCCATCAATATGCGACTGAGCCCAGTACGGCCATGTGTTCCTAAGACAACGAGTTCCGGATGTTCTTCTTTGGCGACGCGGACGATCTCAGTTGCTGGATCTCCCATGACGAGTCGATGTTCAAAAGGAATATCTGGATCATGGGGGCAAACATCTTGGAGCATCTCGAGTATTCGTTCAG
>Ga0315320_10000515_pt1 | contig 31732 bp, 31 predicted proteins | sample M140m21515metaG_FD_203458 | JGI IMG/M metagenome (GOLD analysis project Ga0315320, IMG submission 203458) | Ammonia-oxidizing marine archaeal communities from Monterey Bay, California, United States - M1 40m 21515 | ecosystem: Environmental > Aquatic > Marine > Coastal | place: USA: California... | reverse complement strand
GATTGCTGATTCATTAGACACTTCTTCATTAGGCATTAAAAAACCCCTTCCTGTTAATTGATTTACTACAATATAACACAGTTAGGGGTTTTTGTCAACTAAAAAAAATATTATTTTATTCTGAAGATTTGCTTCTAGAAGTCGAGCGTCTCTTTCTAGAAGAGCTTTTCTTTTTAACAGACTCTTCAACAGCTTTCTCTTCTTGCTCTTCTTGCTCTTCTTCGACAGCTTGCTCTTCTTCGACAGGTGTTACTACCTCTTCGACTTCGACAGGTGCCTCGATAATTGGAGCTACCTTCTCTTGAACAGGGCTTGCCGCAGCCGCTTTTGCGGCAGCGATCCTTGCTCTTTTTTCTCTTCTTTGTCTTGGGTTACCCATTTTTTAAATCCTCCGTACCAAATGTTGGTTCTTATATAAATAGTGGTTTCTTTGAGAAAAGTGCCTTATACACCTTATAACTCAATCTCTTCCTCGTCTCCGAGTTCTTCGCTTTCGTCTGAATCGACCTCAACTTCTTCACCAGCTTCCTCTGCGCCCTCTTCTTCAGCCGATTCTTGCTCGTCTTTTTCGGCTTCATATTCTGAATTCGTTGGTTCTGGTAAAACCGCCACCAATTCATCTTCAAACTTGTCAAAATATAATTTGACGTTGGTGATTAAATAATCATAAAACACTTCCCGATCTTCATCGGCGGAAAGAAGACCGTATGCATCTAAAATTTGTGTTTCGACTTTTTGAAATGTCTTTTCGGCAAAGTTTCGACCCGTTTGGTCTTGACCTTTAATTCCAAACTCATCTTGTGTGCCTTCTTTACCGGAAATGTCGATAAACTGTCCATCATCAAGATCCTCTCCCTCGATGTCGTCTTCAACTTCAAATTCTACGACTTCATTCAAGTCTTGCTCTATATTGGAGTCACCAGTCATAACCTTTGACGGAGCTAGACTGTTTTGAATAGCATTAACAATATGAGAACGATAAGAATTCCGCTGTTCTGGGGAAGAAGTTAATTGTTTGTAATCGTCCTCAAGTACAGGAACGATCTTCTTTAGCAAATCCTCTAAAACATTAATACCAGTAGAACTGTGTGGCGTTGGACCCTCATCAGGTCCAGCTTCGGTCAACAATCTTTTAACAAGGCTCCTTAAGGCAACCTCATTTAATGAAGGTTTATTCAACACCCTTCTCTTTTTTTCTACTAAAGAAATTGCTTTTTTAATATTCTCTCTCAAAAGCATCTCTTCGATAAATTCGTTTCTATCAATTCTCATGTTTTTCATGCTCCAACATTATAAGTTTTTTGTTGACCACCGCCGAAGCTATCTGTCTTGAAATCGTCTTTTCTCATGACAGTAATGATCTTTAATGTGTCCGGTCCTTTTTGCATATCTAGAACTCCAATAACGTTTAACGCCGGTACATTCCTCGACTTACCCTTCATGCGGATGTGAAATGCTTCGCCATTTTCGATTTCACCATTTGCATAATCATTCATAATTAAACCAATGGCTCTGTCAACAGCCATAACAATGGCATCTTTTGAAATTTTATGCCCACCTGTACCTTTCTTGTGTCTAAATCGCCTTTCTTCTCCGTGCTTACTTGGTTCAAGGTCCATATCTTCAATATCTAACCTCATTTTACCAACTTTGATAATATCTGATTTTCCACCAAAGTTTGCGTAAGCACCAGCTTCATAAATTTTATCATATACCGCTTGTAGCAAGTTATTTTCATCCATCGCAGATTTAAAACTTACTTTTGGATATTCCTTAGCTAAAGATAAAAGTTCTTCAAGTGGGAGATTGACTCTTATTGAACTGATTACGTTCTCCTCAGAATCGTTCAATAAAGCGAACCACCTGTGGTGTCCGTCGATTAAGTAATTGTCTTCAGTTACCAGTACTGGCTTGGATTGAGATAATTGCTCAATAGTCTTTGCGTTGAGCATTCCGTTAACTTTTTGAATATTAATTTCGCTTTGAGTAGGCTCCAGTTCAGACACGTCAACGTTTTCCTCGACAGATTCATACCCTTTTTCAGATAGCCAGCTTCTAAAATCCCGCATATCTGTAGATTTAATCTGAGGCATCTCGGATCTAGGAATTTCTTTAGCGTCGATATGAATAATCATTGGATCTTCGGGCTCTTTAAATTCTTTAACTTTCTTTTTACCTTGAATAGTATATTGTTTTTTCACAGGTTTCCCCTCTTCATCATGAGGGTCTTTTAAAAACGCACCACTTGTGCCAGAAGAGACATCCTCTGCACCACCCCAGCCATCTTGTGCATATTTGTTTTGTTTTTTCTTAAAGGTTCCAGCATATCCATCTACTTTACCGCACCCCATTGAATTGTTCTCTACAATAACCTCTTCGACCATTCGATACAACATCTCCATTACGGATTCTTGTTTTTTTGGAGTGAGTTTGTCGAGAAGTTTCTCTGCATTTGCCCTTAAGGGTTTTGGAAGGTATTCAGAGAATGTTTCAAGGTCTCTATTTGAGATTGCATCTCTCATCGTAGAAGCACTTAACGGATCTCCGGTTCTGGTGTCCACGAAGGCATCCCCTACTACATCAACCGCCTTAGAGACGACTTCTACGCCCTCACGAGCATACTTTTGAACCTTATCTCCGAACCTAGAGTCGTCACCACCCTTCGTACTTGAAGCTAAAACAACCTTGTCTCCGGGTTGAGCCCAATCAGGGTTATTTTCTTCGTTTGATACGAACTTGAAGGATGCACCAACCGGTGAATTAACAGGAGACTCAAGAACCTTGACGTTGTTTAGACCAGCAGCACTCAAGTAAGAATCCCACATAGTGTAAGCCATATCAAATGTCATTTCCCTGCCATCAGGCAATTTCCGTGCCAACGGAGACATAAACACAACAACTCTTTCAGAGATTTTTGAATATTCAGCGATCATTGCGAGGTGACCTCGATGAGGCGGCTTGAAAGCTCCGGGAACAACAGCTACATCAAAATTAGACGGAGACTCGAAGAGAGTATTGGCATCTTGTTGCTCCTCCTCTTTTACCATGGGGGGTATTTTTCCTCTACCATATTTAAACAACCCCAATAGTTGATTGAGTGGTGCAAAATTACCGGTAAATTTATATGTGACTCCATCGTAATCGAAAACGAAACCTTCGGATGCAGAAGTTACATTCTGAGAGCCTTTTAATTTTTCCATATGAAGTTTGAGGATCTCTAGAGCATCTTGATTGCCGGAACCCTCAATAGCTTTTATCGCTTTTGCAACCTCTGCCTGAAGCCGCTTAACTTCCTTATCGTTGTCAAGTATGAATGCGCTTTGTAGTCCCTTCAACATCTCGACACCAAAGTCGTGAATCAAAACTTCTAATGGTCTTGTGATTTTTGGAAGAAGTGTCTTGTCTTTAGCTAGGGCAGAAATTTGTTTTTTAATTTCTGGTGGTTGTCCCTTGGACAATTGAGGTAATCCGGGAGCCCCTTTTACTTTTAATAATCTTTTAATGATACCTTTTTGTAACTCTTCGTCTACGGGTATCTTTGTAACAACAGGCATGAGTTGAGTGATAATAAATTCTGTAATTGTGTTGCCATCGTCAACACCAGCACTACTCATAATTGTGTTAAGTGACTGAATTGCGTCATTTAGTGCAATATCATCATCAAGAGCCTCAAGTTGTCTTACAGCGTTTACTTGTACGGAGTATTCATCTTGTGCTGTGGCTTCTTGCATTCTTTCGAGAGCAGATTGCAGAACCTTTGCGTTCTGGGACACATCTTTTGCTTTATTCTTATCTTTAGGGTCTCTTACTTTATCGCCCGTCTCTCTGTCGTATTCTCCGTGACCGACTTGATGAATTAAAATTGTTTTTGTGTCGTAATTAATAACATTTGGAGTTCTAGGATCCATGATTTCTGCATTATAATAGACATTGTTGTCTGGACCGAAAATTTCCATCTGAGTCTGGGGATCCAGAGACTGAACGGCTCTTTCAAAGGTTGAAAAAGCATCGACAAAGGCATCAGTTAATGCTCCTCTATCAGCAAACTTAGTCGCCAGTTCTTCGGCTGACATGCCACCAGCCTTAATGTTTCCTTTATTTCTTGCAGCCTTTGCCTTGCCTTCCCTTACGGAATAAGAAATATAGAGGTTTTGCCCGTCAGTTTTTTCTGTACCTTGCAACTCTCCATTGGAGGCTGCTGTAAAAATCTCTTTTAACTTGCCAAACGTTAAATCTCCGTTATCATGCAAGTGATTCATATGACCCGCAACGCCGCCTTCTGTTAAAAGTTTAGACATTATTGTTTTCTCCTTCTTCGAGAATGTTAAGCTGCTCCTCTAGAAGCTGGTTCTCTTCTTCGAGTTTACGGACGTTCTCTTCAAGCCTGCGGACAGACTTTTTAATTTCTTGTAGGTGTAATTTAGCCATTTCAGCCCGTCTACCACCAACTTTAGTACTGAACCTCATGCTGGATAAAATATCCATTAGGGACTGCACGTGACTATGAATGCTGACATCTCTATTGCCTTCACCCATCAGAAATTTTCTTGTCATTCTTCTTAGATCAGTCATGAATTTATCCTCGTATATAAATAGTTTCTTTTATAGCTTCAGCCGTCATTTTCTTATTCATAATCAGGGTCCAATAAAGGATTCATCCCTTTTGTAACGACATATGCACGTTTTGTCTTCCTAATGGTCTGACCGCCTCTCCTATTAAGAGAGAATGGTACCTGATCCACTTCGCCACCCGGTCGACTAGCATTCTTTACAAACTGTGAAGAAAGATATGCAATTGTTGCATCACAAATTACATAGTCGTTTTCGTTACAAATATCAATAACCACGTGGATAGTAGCGGTACAGCATACTTCCTCACCACAACAGTCCACAGCCTTGTAGGTGAAAGAGTCTGGTCCACCCGCCGTCGGCAAAAGAGGGTTTCCATCTGCATCGTACTCGCTAACCCAATGAGGGTCAGGGACATAAACGAATTCGCCGTTTGTATCAATGCCAAGCTCCTTGGTGGTAGAAAATGTACTAGCTTTATATAAGGTACCGTTAAATGGTCCGCAATCCCTTGTACCATCAGCATTATAATCTGGGCAACAATCTGTTGAATCGTCTGTCCATAATGAGTACACAATATCCTCATCTTTACAATTAGGGTTGTTATTCACAACAGGAGGAACCTTTCCAAAAACAGCCTCATTCTTATCTGTAAACCAAACCCGATCCTCTTCTGGGGGGCAAGTCATTGGAATAACGCAACAATCTACAGACTGAACTTCTTCACACTCAAGTATTACGTTTCCTGAACCATCTACAGCAACAATCGTTATTGTGAAAGATTGTGAAACATCTGGGCAGAAACAAGGTGGCACCTTTACAGTAAGCGGACTTGTAGAAGTCATCAAACCTATCGATGCGTTGCTATATACCACGCCACCGCTTGCATTCTTGATAGACACTCGATATGACGCAGCCCCAGAGAGGTCGCTCCAATATACACTTACTTTGGGGTGTGCCGAATCGCCACAAACAGTTGCTGAGGTGGTAATAGTCCAATCATCACAAGTCAGCGACTCATCTGGGCAACATGGAATCTCTATTGTCTTTGGAGTTCCACAACAAATATCTGGCTTCGGGATGTTTGTTTCAATACAGCTTTCAAGTTTAATTATATCAGGCTTGTTGCTTGTATTTGTGGGCATATCACAACATTTAGTAAATCCAGACTTATATTCAATACGTGCCTCTTCAATCGTTAACCCAGTAAGTTCTTTATACATCTGTTTTTCTGCTGGGTTAACATTCCTCAACTCATAGAACTCTTTCTTGCAACAACAATCGATTAAGCCAATTTCATACCAACTAAATCCTTTATTTAACAAAAATGCCCGTGTTGAGAGACAAATATCTTGCCAGCCGTTCTTTTCTGCTGCTGCATTATAAATCTCTATTTTTTGAGCGAGTTCAGGTTCAGTTGAACTGATGCTCGAACAACAATTGTTTTTATTCGTGAGTTTTGCATTTTCTTTTTGCTCTTCCTCACAATCTGCTTTTAGGCTACCCGCAGGTAAAGTAATATCTTTAACAGAGCTTATAAGATACTCATATTCAATACCGTCAGTACAGCTTACCGCTGGTAACTCCGGCAAACTGTCATCAAAATACAAGTTTTCTGGCGAAAGAACTGTCGCAATCTTCACCCACGCAACATCACCAACCTTCCTTCGATAGATATTGTATTCGTCAGCTTCTTCAACAACGCTCCACGCAACAATAACTTTTCCATACTTGGATTCACCACAATCACCGGTTTCTATTCTTGTAATTTTTGGAGCTTCAGGAAGTACTTTAATAATAATAATTCCACAATCCCAACAGCCGCTTGTATCCCACACTTTATATTCTACAGTTGCAATACCTACAAAATCAGACTCCGGCGTAAAAATAAACTGCCCGACTGGTCCCGGTTGAATATGCCCCGGCGGAGGTGCAACGCTGCCGTTTGTAACACTCATTATTTCGTAATAAAGGGCATCGCAATCTTCTATGGTTGGATCACAATCACTCATTGGAGGGACATCTGGGTCATATGCAACAAACAAGCCCCGAATAGTCTCGTTCATACAAATTGCGTACTCTAGATCTTTAGCTTTTGGTCCTTCATTACAACAGCAAATCTCGGCTTTATCTACGTTCGATGCCAGTTCGCCACAATCGTTAAATGCGATGACTACATAATAAACAGGATCTAACGTCTCGTCTCCGCAGCACCCGGTCTTTTCTACAAGCACCTTGTTCTTACCGCTGCCAATAGTAATTATTTCAGACTCTTCTCCGCCAGATAGTGGAGGATTTAAGTCTATCCATGTAGTGACTGAAGGATCATAAGATACATGAATGGGTACCAGAGGATTATCAGAGCGATATACCCTGTACCCGGTTGCGTTTTCAGATTCTTCCCAATCTAGACCAACTGAGTTTGGGTATTTCCCATCGCAGCCAAATAGTGCGTTGTCTTTACAGTCGATTACTTTTAATTTAAAAGCACCGGGCTTGTCTTCATCACAAGTTTCAGGGCAGCAGTCTGTAGGAACTATTTCAATCATTGGTTTTGGTAAAGGAGCACCAGTTAACGCACCCAAAGCACCTTCGTTCAGGATCGCTTGGGATAAGGTGTTCATATAGTGGTTCCAGATAGTTACAATATCTACAATATCTAAGTATTTGCCATCACCTTCTGCATCCAGTACTGGAATTTGTGTCCCGGTTGCTCCGACAACGGCTCCAAGCATTGCGCCGAGTTCATCAACTAATCCGACTTTTCCATCTGCAACCATCACTATGGAAGAGCCGTCGAATCCAGCTACATCACCAGTCCAGCCAACAGCAGGTAGGTTCATTTTCTCGTTAGTGATCAGTCTATGTTTTTTGATGGTAGGGGGAACAGCTTTGCCGTCAGAGTCGTGATTTAACGCATCCTTCCTTACAAAGACTGTTGATAGAATTTTCCACTCGCCCTGTTCGGTCGCCGGTATACAAGATTTCTCATATTCTACGGTCTGATTCTCGTAGTGGGTAATTGAAACACCCGTAGAGATACCCGGTCCAGTTGGGGTATAGCTTGGGTTGCCATCTTGTCTTACATATGGTGCTCTGTACCACCCAAAAATAACATTTGTTGGGACAAGATCAAGAGGACCACGAGTTAGATATGAGTCTTCTCCCCACCCTGTGTATTGTAGCCATTTCTTCTTTACAGGTTCGGCGTTCGGTGCTGGATAAATGTTGAGTTCCGCCCCCGGAATATTATTAATCCCGTCAAACTCCACCCAATATCCATCTAGACAACAGGAGGATGAATAAAATACTTGAATGAAGTAACCATCTACTGTTTTTCCTGATGGTTCTTGCGCCGGAGCCACCATTTTGCTGAACTCTTTGCTTTTGAGTCTTGTTGGGATAATTTTAATTCTTAAATTATCGAAACAGGGTTCTTCAACAACTTCATCACACGGACACAAGCAATCTGCATAAATTTCTTCCTCGCAACAAACTTGAGGAACAATATTTCTAGAAATAGGCTCGCCTCTTTCCACGTTCGGTCTGTGTGTAGTTACAAAAGCTGTGCCATACCCAAACACCGAACCTCCGGAGGAGGTCAAATCCGTCATCCCCGGTCGAACGTTACCGTCATCGTCGGCATTCATCAGTCGATGGTTTTGAATTGTTACCGCATCTTCAATACGAATTAAACCATCGTATCTTGCGTCGATGAACTCTTTCCATGGCAAATTAAAATTGCCACTATTCCAAGATTCTCCAATCGACAGCATTGTCATCTCAACATCTTCCGGCGTAATATAACCGTCGGAGTTGAAATCACCAGTCCACATTGAATGAGGGGTATCGAGCTTTGTATTTGAGACAAACCTTGGAGCACAAACCTTTATCTGACTCCAGTCAAAACAGTCTTCCCACTCTTCAACGATAAAGACAACGTTAGTGAGAAGTTTTCCGACGTTATCGGTTGGCTGAATAAGTTTCTTTAAATCAGTTAGTACGCCAACAACCCAGAAGTCACCATTATCATCTTCGTATGATTTTACAGCAAAATCTGCAAGCCCAGCAACCCCTCCAACTAAAGTAGCAAACATTTCGGGCTGTACTGAGCCCGAACAGTCCGGAACACCAGTAATCTTAAAGGAAAAACCAGAAATATTTGTACAGGAAGTTTTATACCAAACAGGGATTACTGCTTTCCCAGACTTGAGAATAATGTTCCCATTTTCATCAGTCTCTGTCTCTATACAATCTCTTACACATACAAACTCTTCCCAGTCACTACTAACTCCCGGCTCACCGAGTGTTCCACCAGATTGAATACTTTTCCAGCATTTTTGGTTGTGCGTTACTAATTCCCCGAGACTGTAAGTCGCCTGAGAGTCGTAAGAAGAAGCATCTGGACAGCATGGTTCGATAAGTTCCCAACATTCACTCCCGATCGCCGGAACTGAGTTGATACAAGCGTCAACCCGGCTATTAAGGTGCCAACACGCATCCGCAAAATTTGACAAGGGTGGAAAAGAAGAGTCACAAAGAGTAACGGTTGTTTCACATAGCGTCCAACACCCATCAGCGGCATGTGCCGAGTCATGTGGGTTTAGTGGGTTCTGAGTGCAGTTATCTACCGAGACTGTAGATACAACATCTTCATTAAACACGACTGTTACTTGAGTTGTCCACTCACCAGCAGGATCGTCAGGGTTTAAATAATAATCTTCAAAAAGCTCTGTCTGAGTTTCCCAACAATCATCAATATCGGGACTATCATAAACGGTAGTCGATGTTGTAACCTGAATTGTCCAAGATGCATCAGTATCTGGGTCTGCGTAAACTTGAGGATTGGAAATTTCAATCCACTCATTCGGATCATACACATGAGAATTAATATTAACAAACTGAGTCGTTGTACTTTCCACCCAATTGCTATCGATCGAAGGATGTTGGAAAGTTGGAATGTTGTAGTTCTGATTTACGGACCATCCACCACACGTAATGGTAATATCTGGTAGTGGGAATCCGTTCGGGTCGTAACCTCCGCTTGTTACCGTAGACCAAGAACCAGACGGATCGCCGCTATTAAAGCTCCCACCACCTACTTGTATTGAACACCAACGACTAAAGCAGATTGTTTGCCCTGCGGCATCAATTGTAGTTATTACATATGCCTTCATTGGATCGGATAAATCACTTACTGTCCATGCAACTCCGGTATCGGGATTGATGCCACATCCGTTGTCATTCAACCATGTTATTAAAATATTTGGATCAACCGGAGGTGGCAAATATGTAACGGTAGTTTCGTCAACATCAACACACAGGTGTATAATAGTTTTTTGCATACTCCCCATAGTGAGGATTGTCCCGTGTTCAAAAGAGCAAAGCATGTTTTCGGGAGACTCAACATTGACGAAACCGCCCACATTTTCCCAACACTTGCCATCATCAGTTTGAACCGCATCGCCCGTCACGTAATTCTGAACCGGGTTCCAAGACGGAACATCTGGCGGACAATCGGGAATAGTTACCGACTCTTGACCAGTAACAACTGTAACTCCCGACTCTGATACTTTTTCCATGCATTTGTTTAAATCAGTAAAATAAACAACGCTTCCGACCGGATAATCTCCCGTCGCTTCGTTTCTTACATATACACTAGTATCCTGACCCACATAGTTGGGGTTTCCGCTACAGGCAGCAGCAGATAGGGGAGTGGCAGGATTGAGAGTTTGAGAACCCTCCAGTTTATAACAATCCCCATTAAATGTTACAATAGCACTCTGATCGTAAGCATTGGTGTTATCAAAACCAACAGCCCCAACACAATCAAAATTATTTTGTGTGGTCGTCGTACCTGTAGGTGGGCAATTATCTTTCAATCGATAACAGATTCCGTTGTGAATAACAGCGTCGCCAGCATTATAACTTAGAGAGGAATCATATATCGCACCCGGACAAGTAAAGTCGTACCCAATTGAGCGTTGCTGTACTGTAGGTGAAGAATCGAGGACATAGTGATTTCCACCAAACGTCACCACGTCGCCGACAGAATAAATGAATGTGTCACTAAACTGAGACGTAGAAATACTACCCGGCGACTGACCGTTAATGGTAATAACATCAGGGTCAGCAATCACCGCCGCTGTTAAGGTTTGAGTTTCTGTTGTCTGCACGGTAGTTGTCACTTGCATGTTACCCATTTGTGGGGTATAAGTGTAGCAATTGGTTGTAGTTGTGCCTGCAACTGAATCATAGTGCTGATACCAGACTACATCTCCCGATTGATAACCTCCGCTTTGTTGGGTTCCAAAACTCCAAGCCTGACTGCTATCATATGTCCCATCTGGGAGGATACAACAGGGATCAATTCTTGTTTGCGTACCTTGAAATGTATAACATTCACCCTGATAGTGCACAACATCCCCAGCAGTATAGGCTGAAGAAGAATTATATTCTTGCGTTGAGGGGTCACAGTCTAAGACCATATTGGGACCAGTATATCGCCAACAATTGTCACGTACTTGATACCAAACCACGTCACCAGTCTGATAAACTGTAGATTGATTATATTCTAGAGAACTGTCACAAGAAGAGGGAATGTTTAAAGGAGGGCACGCCTCTGGAACCTTCACCTTGCTCGTATCAATAAAGATGTCGGTATCACAATCGACATCACAGTCGGGAAAATATCTCCATGTTAAATTCCAGTCAGTACCCACTCCGGGTTCCGGGTTGGGGCATCCAATCTGCGAAGGCAGGTCACATATATTAACATAGCATTCACATTCTTGCCCAACCCAAACCTTGTCTCCAAGAGAATAGCTAGTATTAGAGTCCCATTGAGTAGCACCAATGCAAGCAGATGCCCATTGCCCAGTTGTGGGGTCGAGATAACCCGATCTGGAGGCTTGCGAGATTGTCACAAATCTGGAAGGTTTCGTGATACATAAAACCTCTGTTATAAAACCTGAGAAGCAAGAGTCGCTAGGATACAGCGGTGGACATCTCAATTTGTCACCAACTGAGCTTGTCTGTTCAATTAGAGCGTTTTTGTATATAGGTACCGCACGACTAAGAGTGTAGTTCCTTGTCGGATCTGAAAACCCATTCGCTGGATCAAAATACTGTGCGTGGTTTTGAGGATCTGAAGCATTCCAATATACAGTAGTAAACCCCGGAACCAACTCTTCTTGAGATTGGGGAGACCATTTGACAAACATGATCTCATATACGTCAACGCCGTCGACACTAATTACCCCATCTGGAGTTATACTTACGTTCTGAGGATTGTTTGGTAACCTGACTTCTCCAAAACCCGTCCCAGCAGGTGTAAGATCCACCCCTAGCAGACGAATCATTGTCCCGTCTTTATCATAAGGCTCTTTAAAACAAAGTCTCTTGATACTATCAACGTAAACAAACTGTCCATACGGTGTTGCAACAATTACATTACTTTGAGAGTGGTCATAATAGCCGACGAACATTCCAGCCGGGTCGTATTTATTAAATGATAGAACGATCTCATCTAATACTTCAATAGTAATCTCTTCAAATGCAGCATCGAGAACATCTCGACCCCACACAACACCATCCTGCTCATCAGATTTCAGTTCTAGCCGGAATAATGTTTGGTGCCCAGCCGAGCAACCTCCAATATATGTCGGTGTCTGTCCTTGAATGTCACATCCGTCGTCTTTTAGTTGACCCGTAATAACGTGGACGTTTTGAGAATCCCTCATTGAAGAATATTGAGACAATGATAGATCATAATCTGTGTTTAGTGCAACACCTTCTGTTTCGTCGATTTTTACAATCTTATAATTATCGTTTAATTTTACACCCAATTGAAAGGATGAAATTTTCTTATCGGTGCAATACTTAACATCTACTAGATTTGGACCAACAATTTGTAGGTACAGGTCAATGTCTCCGCTTGGGAAATACATGCCATCTTTATAATTGACCATTTCTTCATATGAATCTGCCTCTGGACTACAGCAAGTAACACATGGGTGACACTCTCCGAATGTTAGCTCTTTGTATCTTGAGTCTCTAATATTCAACGAGTCAGCCTGTACTGCGCCCACACGACCCTCTGAGAGCCCCACAGGGGTGCTAATAGAGCCTGTATTCTCATTACGTGTAGTAACTGTGTTAAGCCCAACTACAACAGAACCACCAGAATCACCAGCATTTGTTGTGACATTATCGTACACTTCAGTTGTGTACATAATGGAGCCTTCTAACTGAGGGTTGTAATAAACTTTTCTACTGGTTGGATCTTTCCCTTCGTTTGAACGTTGTCTTTCATAACACTCATACATTTCAAGCGTCGCTGAAGGATGCTTAAACGGAACATCTGAAGTTAATACATGGGTGCCGCCCTCATACTCGGTTGTGACAACCGAGACGCAAGAAAGCTTCCAAAACCTGTTGCCTGCGTCTGTACCCGGAATTGCGCTTGGTACCGCTTGCGGCGTTTTGCCAAAATGACCTAGATGTTCCCAACACTCCTCTGTCTCGACTACGGAAACAATAATTGTGTTGTATGTCCCGTCGTAAACCATAACTCCTGAGATTACAGATCCGTTAGGGATTACGAGTTGATAAATTGGCTGACCATTCTCATCGAGTATTGGAGTACCCGATGCGTTTTTCTTTTGTTCAAGGTACGAATAAAGATTTGCATCGATTAATTCGCCCGTGTCTTTATTATATACTCGAATTCCTTTAGCAAGGTCGCCTTCTGTGTAGGTGGTGTCGGGGTTCCACGGTGAAACGTCAGGGCAACATGAAGATACCGTAACATTTTTAACTTTACCGCAGCCAAAGCACAATTTCTCAGTTAACGATGGCGATAAAAACACGGTCGCAATTGTTAGCGGACCAGCATCAGCAGTAATTGCAGCCACCGGATTCCAAATAGAATCACCTTCAGGACCACCAGAGACAATAACTGTTCTCCCGTCTGGGCTCATTTGTACACTACTAAAGGAGTCACCACTAGATACCTGAATGACTTGGACACCTTCTGGAAGGTCTAGCTCAAACTGAACGGTATCGATGTATTTGATGTTGGAGTTCTTTGCACAAAGCTTAATTTGTACGGCAGTATGCGAAATTGCTGTAATATCCGCAGTATTTGTCCACGATACGGGAAGATTGTATAAATCACTCCACGCTGAAGGGTATCCTTGATTAGGATCATAGTTGTAGGGTGCACTAAAGTGGAGATAGAGTCCACCGTCTTTTTGTGTCTCGCTACAAGGCTCTCCATCACAGCAATTGGGTCTTGAGCAATTGCTGAAGTCTTTTAATTTGCAAATATAAGCAGGAACAACATTGTAGGTCTTGCCCACAAATGCGTCGCCGCTATAGTGCCAATTGTAAAATGAGATGATGTCCGCAATATCTATTTTACCATCCCAGTTCGCATCAAGGTGGTATTTATATTTTCCTAGACCTGCTTCGCCTGAATAAATTCCATTATTCATAGCCTCGCTGACGTTGGTTACATAGTCAACTTCTGGAGGTTGGGGCGAAGAGTCTCCGGTCCAAAGATAATTGCTGGCATCGAACCCCGGTTGGTTGGGGTAAGATTTCACAGGTGTTCTAAAGTCGTTGGTTACAATTCTTGCCTGACAAAGAGAAAGTCCGTTTACTTTTTCAACAACCTTCGTAGATTTTGGGCTGGGCTTCAATCCAGTCCAAAGGTTTCCATCTTTGCCGGTGTGTGTCCTACCAGAGAACTCCACCAGCTTTTCTCCAAACTGCTTAGAAACATTTTTTGTGTAAAACTTAATTGATGGACAATCACACTTACCTAGATCTACATCCTGAAATATGATTTTTGCGAATATGGTATTGTTGATTTGTTGCGGTAAGATGTGAGAAACAAAAGATGGAGTTCCTCCATTTTGAATTTCTGCGACATCCAAGGTTGGACTTAAGATAAACCTTGAAACAAAACCAGAATTAAAAACATCTTTAAATTGTTTATTGAAGCTGGAATAAGCGTTTTGCCCCTCGACATCGATCTGTTTGAAATTTACTTTATTTGCTTTAAAGTTGTAAGCAAGATCAAATTGCATACCAGCTACTGTGTTCACATTTGACTGATAAGCTACAGTTGCAACGATCACCTTTTTGTTTAAATCACATTCTACATCGACTACTTTAATATTTGCTTTGCAGTTCTGCTCCTCTTCATCACAACAATATGCAGGAAGCTTTAATCTTGGTTTTTGCGCCACCGTAGTTGGGAGGTGGGTCGTCGCATAAATACCGTTCTGATCTCCGTCAAGAATGCCATAATAATCTCCGAGCCCGGACCAATCATATGGACCATAAGGAAGACAATAGAACATACATTCAGCCATGAAGACTGCATCTAGAACGTCCACCTGACTATCTGAATTTGCATCAAACTGGGACAATACTGTCGAAGTTGGTCTTACTACAGCAGCAAGACAGGACTCAAAATCAAATTTATCAATTTTTGTATTCGTTGAACCCGTTCTTTTACCAGTCCATAAATCAGAAAGCCTTCCACCTGCCTTATCTAACGTCACTCCCTTTTGTTTTTTAATTTGAATAAGTTCTTTGTTGTTCAGATCAACATCAGGACAATTCTGAGAATCAATTACAATATAACAAAGAGTCTTCTCTTCTAGAGTAAACGGTATTTGACCGGTCGTTGGACAAGATGTTTCAGTAGTCCAGTCTGTTTGAGTGTTTTCTGGGCAACACCCGTTGATCAACCCAATGATGGTTCTGGAAAACCCTTTGGCATCATAACGCCATACCCAGTTTTGAGAGTTTGAAAGTACTCCCCCGAAGGCACCTTTCACACGATAACAATCAGCAGGCAAACCTACCAAGTCTAGATCAAACTGCACACCAGCAAGATTACATGAGGACTTATATTTAACCTCAACGACCAAATCTTTGTACTGGGGAGAATAATCAAACGGAAGGTTTAAATTTTCCAACACCTTTGAACTTGTGGCTGCATCTTCGGTGTGCCCAACTCTGGTAAATTCTCCAACCGAATATTCTAGAATACACTCTTCATTAATCTTTAACTCATCGACTTCCCAAACCACCCTACACGCATCAGAACAAGTAATTTGAGGGACAACCTTGGCTACTGCTTCCTGCGTCGCAGCGGTACTGCTGAGTCCATACTGATACATCCAGTTACTTACAGATATAATATCAAGCGTCGACGGCATAGTTCTTGTATTGTCAACGAGGATGTTCGGTGGATAATTTGGAACATCCGTCATAACGGCTGTAAACAATTGTCCAAAATCATCTTGATTGATCAGATTATCTGCATTGTAATCACCATTCCAACTTGGAGGAGGGAAAGATAACACTTCATTGCTGTATAATTCTAACTTTGTCCCAAGGAAAATATTATTATCACAACCAGCATCAAGAACAACGTCTTTCATGGTGAAATTCACCAAGACTGGACCAGCACCGGCAGGAATCTCAGGATAAACCTGTTCATCTTCGGAATTCCTAAACCCAAACCCGATAACTTTCAAAAAATTCTTATTGAGGGTTGAATTTTGATATACGGAACCTTTTACAATCTGCCCTGAAGCTCTTGCATCTCCTCCTAAATCAATTTCTACGTTGGAAGCTGCTGTTATATTGCTCGGAATTTCGGCAATGAATTCAAAGCCAGATAAAGGAACTGTGGAAGGTTGATATTTTAGACTGAATGAAATATCATACAAGTTACCAGAAGTATTTATACACCCAAGCTTCTCAAGCTGGCATCCACAATTATTTCTAAACACCTGTGGTTCTTTTTCTTCTGGAATTGGGAAGTTATCGCAACACAGCGAAGGAACAATTCCACTTATACCAGCCCAGACTTTTTGATTGCTATCTTTGGTGGACTCATAGCTTGTTTTTGAAGGAGCAGAGTACGCCCCTATTGCGGTCATATCCCCTAAGAGATTTAACCATTTTACCATAGCTATAATATCAGATACATCAGATTGTCCATCGCCGCTGGCATCTAGCTTAAAATCGCTCACGCCGCCACCATTAAGCACCTCTACTACAAGACTATTATAATCTTGCAGGTCTATAACACCTTCCCCTGTACGGTCACCGGTCCATGAGACCGCCGCAGGTTTAAAGCCTGAATCTTCACCGCTCCAGATTCTTGTCCCACGATTTCCGTGGGCGTTTAAACCAAACAGAGGTATTGCAACGCCATAGCTGCCTGATGGATCAACTTCTTTTGTTGCCTCCCAAGCTGTTAAATTATCACACTTGTCAAACGGGACAGATGTGTTGATCGTGACACTTGTCAACTTAACAACAGTTTCACTCTCTGGTATATTTTGTTCGTTATTATTAAATTGAGGGTATGCAAAAACTTCAATATATTTTTTACCATTTAAGGTTTCATAACCGACAACACTTTCGTTCATTCCCGCTGTTTGTGCTGCTCCGTTCCCAAGAGTCACGGAAGTATTATCTAGATCAAATTCAAATGGGAGTTTTAACTCAATTAGGATATGATAACCAGCAATTTTGCAAGTTTTTGCAGGGACAGGTGAGTGAATCGTCGCAATACTTGGGTCTTCCCCTCCCGACGGAAGAGCGAAAACGTCTAAAACAAGATTCCTGTTGGAGTCGTCAGTACATTTAAGACTTGTAGCCACACAATTACTTTCGTACTGTGGCGGCGTGGTGTCAGCAACCCTGTTGCAGATAACAGAGGGTACTACAGAATATTGGTTGTAGTTTTGAATTTCTGGGTTTGCGAGACCTTGATCCATGACCTCTTGAGCGGCAACAACATCTCCAATGTGGATAGCACCCATTAAGCCTTCAGCTTCTGCGGTCTTAGCATCGCTAGAGAGATTATATCCGTTATGATGTGCGTCAAAGATATCGTTTGCTATGATGTTCGGTATTGATTGATTATCTTTAAGTTCTGGTGACCACGAGGCGACAGGTACAGACTTGCCTAACTGAAAGGAAACCGCAATGGCTTTAGTCAGAGCATTGCTCATTTCTCTATAAGATGGGGGTACTTCGTTATCGTCTATAAAAGTGGAGTATTCGGCATTCGGAGTGAACACCACTCGACACAAGACAGATGGTCCATTAATTTCTTTTTCTTCATAAATATCAAAAGTTGCGGGTATCGCATTATCTGCACCAGAGGTGTCCCACGCTATAATTTGCTGGGATGCTGGAGAGGAATCAATAGCAGCAGACCAAGTGCCGTCAATATTTTTTCTTTGTTGGAAGGCATCGACATCGCTCGTGCCAGCTATATCGCCGGGTGCCAGCATTTCAACAACTTCTGCCCATGGCACACTAAAGTCTAATTGAAACCCTTTAATACTTAAAGAGGACTCATAAGAAACAGTTGCAACAACTTTCTTATTAGCAGAATCTCCAATTACCTGAACGCTGCTGACAAACACTTTGCAGCGACAATCATCAATAACTGTAAACTGTAAGGAGCTATTAGACATTATCATTCATCTCCTTGTGGTTTCGGTTTGGTGCCTGAAACATCGATGACAGTTCTTCTGTTTTGGTTAATTCTTTGACTTGTGCTACGCAACGTGTTAACATCATTGTTTGCTTCGTCCTCTGGTTCTTCATCGCCATCTTGTTTATGTTTTCCGCATGAATGTTTACCATATGCGTTCTCAGTAAATAAATAGTGGTTTAGATGATTCTTTTTGATTTGATATTTTAAAAGGCGATATACAACACATAAACAAAGTGAAGAAAACAAAAAAGAGCCAGAGATCGCAACAAGTGCAAGTAAAAATACCTTATCTTCAGTATTGGTGTCGCAGCCAGAAACAAGGGGAGAAATAAAAAACACCCCTGACCACATAGGCGGTACGAGGGGTGTTTTAGTAATTCTAAAATGTGTTATTTTATTTGTTTTTAACAGCCCACTCGAAGAATTTATTAGCTTTTCTATCATTGCGAATATCCCACCATTCTTGCAGAGGGTCTGTAGTAAAGCCAAAGCCTTCTCCCATGCGTGGCTGATATGAACCGTCATAGTCTTCTTCTGCACCAACGTGATCTTGAACATCCGCACCGGCATAGACAATTTTACCAACAGCATCAGTAATATTCTCATCTGAACCAAGCTCACCATGCAACCAACTGTCTAATTCATCGTTCTGTTGACATTGCTTAACGTCTGCTGCAATATCGCCTGTGAATTGAACGCCGGGTAAGATGTGCAAAGGACCATACTGATCTTGAGTTGTTTTAATTCCCAAGTGTGCATACTCGCCATCGCCAGCATCTTCTTTCATGGGTGCTTCATTGAACTCATCGTCTTCATCATCAAACTCACTTGCTGCGTATTCTGCTTCTACGTCTGCTAACGCAGCCTGCATAGCGGCAATTTCTTCAGGGTCTGCTTGTTTACGTCCTCTTTTAGGTTTCTTTTCTTTCATCCAAGGGAATTCAGCTTCTAACCCTGCCATTTCTGGATCGTCGTAAACATCAGAATAAGGATCCTCATCATCATAACCATATTCTTTGACCGTCCGTTCGCCGCCTTCTGACAAAGATGCTGCTATCATATCGATCTGCTCTCGTGTTAGATCTGAGTAGGTGGTCGCCTCTTCGTCTTCTTCACCAAACTCTTTCATTATAGTAGGTTCTGTCTTACTTAAAAATTTATCTCTCACTTTCACGATCTCTCCATCATCTAATTTAATAATTGCACCGCCAGCCATTGGCTCCGTAACAGTACCAGTTTTTCCATTGCGATCATCTACAACCTGCTCACCAACCTCAAATACTTCACCCTCGGCTTCTTTCATTTCGCCTTTCACCTTGGTGACGAGGGTACTGAGGTCGGCAGGATCAACGCCCATCTCTTGAGAAAGAAGGGCTAAAAGTTGTGCTACTTCGACATTATCGCCTTTAAGTTTTTCAAGGGCTGGACCAAGCTGCTTGTGATTAAACATAAACTTTGCAACTTTTTGAACGTCACTCTTCATGCCCTTTTCTTTTGCCGCAGCGACTTCATCATTTGAACCTGCTTGGTCCTTTTGCTCTTCCTGCTCCATTGTGAGCCGTGAAGCTTCCTCATTATCTAAATACATATCTTTGCCTCGGTCATAATATTTGCCTGCCTTGATATCATAGTAAAGAACCGCACCAGATTTAAACTGAAACGGACCTTCCATTCCGGGTAGTTCTTCCATATCTCCTTTAAGGTTAGGAACAACATGTTTATCGTGAGTTACATATTTATAAAACTCTTTGTTGGACATTTTTTTCATCATTTCTTTTTCTTTATCAGAACCAAAGAAGTCGCTGCCCCTTCCTTCTTCCATACTCTGATTGATTCTGCCAACTGCAAGCTGACCGTATGGTGTGTCAATAAGTTCTTCATCACCCGACAGTTCCACGTTTTTGGTACTGGCGATTGCAACATCGCCGCTGGTTGTCTTAACAAGAACAAATCGGTTAGTAGCTTGCACATCAAACGCTTCGGCTTCAAGGGGTTGCTTTAAATCATACAGACCGCCACCGCCTTCAACAACTGTTCTTACAATGTCAGCAATTTGGTCAAGCTCTGGATCAGAGGAATGGCTTGAAGAAACCATGCCGCCTTGGGCTTGTGTTTCATGGTCGCCGTATTCGAGAACTTTTTTAATAATTTGACTGTTTGATAATCCCGACTCTTGCAGCGTTTTAATTAATTTTGGATTTTTTCTAAACGTGTTTCGCAAGCCTTCTTCTAACGACTCGTTCTTGCGAAGAGCTTTGAGATCCTCGCCATCGATGTCTCCGTCTTTATCTTTGTCCATTTCATCGGACTGTTCATCGGAGAGCTTCTCTTCTTTGTCTTCTCTTTTATATTTCTTTTCACGGATGTCATCGTAATCTGACAATTGTTCATCATCGTACATGGCTCTTCTATCTTCGTCGCTCATTGCGGCATTAGCCTTGTCTTGTTGCATTTCTTCTACTGCCATCATAACATCGTCTTCATCATAACCAGCTTCTTCGATTCCCGGTTGTTGTAACACACGACCAACAAGCCTAGCAAGCTGCATTGGGCTTTGAATTGCGCTGACTGAAGTACCTTCGATATCGATAAGGTCTTCGATTGTGTTGCGAAGGAGGGAGTCCATGCTTTCAGCGTCTCCGTCGGACACTCCATGCATGGGGTCATCCTGCCAATCTTCACTCATTTGGGTTTTATACCCAAACTTCTCAAATAATCTTTGTACCCTTAAAGCATCTCTCTTCTTTAGGTGGTCTTTTACGGTTGCCATGTTAGTAGTTCTCCTCTTTTCATAAATAGTTCCCGGCTCTAAATTCGACTTAATTCCGTCTTCCCAGTCTCTAAAACAAAGATTCCCTTGCTCATATGCTTCACGCTCCATCTCTCGAAGATGGTCATTGTTCTGAGCATACCCCGGTCCCTGTTCGCCAGCTACACTTGTCAGGTCGCCTCTACAATTTTGAGTGTGGTGTACAAGCTCGTGAGAAATAGATCTCATAATGTCTTTCGGGTGACGATTGTGGGTATAAACCGTTACGGAATAGTTTTGAGGATCATAAAAAGCTGTCTTGCCAAGTGGTTTCTTAGAATTCTCTTGATCTGGGTTCAAGACAATCTTTGCAGCCTTGTCAAACCCAAAAGTCTTTTTTGCATAAGGGTAGAAATCCTTGAGCATAGACTTTATTTTCTTATGATTGCTGCTCATTTATTTTTTCCATTTAGAAACCTGACAACATACTTTTTAACACTTTCTTCAAGCCCTTTAGCTTGTTGTTGTTCCTTTTCCCATTTTTTATCGTGCCGGTAATTGTCACCCGGTGAACCTGTAAGCATAAGTGCTTTATACAACCCTCTCACGAGAGGATTCTTCATATTGTTCTTGAACCAGTCGTCAATCTTCTTGTCAACCCCTCTAGTAGAGTTTATAAACTTGTCAAGACTACCCGGTACGCCAAGGTTGTCCCAAAGGTAACCGAGGACGGCAAGATCAATCATTGCGCTTTCACTCAGGTCTTGAGCTTCTTGGTAGTGTGCAGGAGAAGCGTGACCACCTTCTGGTTCTTCCATGTAGCCTCGGTCGATAGCTCCATCGCCCTGTTCCGACATCATGTCTCCAAGAACGCCCTCGATGTCTTCTAGACCAACCCCGTACTGCTGCATAATTTCAGACAAAGCATCTTGGATTTCGAGGTGAAGGTCGCCCATGCGACTCTCTTCAATTTCTTGTGCAGGGGCTACTTTTGCAGCCCAGTTTCCGGGGAGACCCCAAGCTGAACTGTTGCCGTTTACAAGCTGATACTCTTCTTCAATAATTTTATACAACTCTGAGAGTTTTACTTTAAACTTCATAATGTTCTCCTTATTGTACACCCATCATGTCTTGCCAAAGCTGTTGAATCATTTCTTCAACAAACTCAAGCCGATCAAGAACTGCTGGATCTGCTGACATGTGTGCAATTCCTTTAATTTCTTCTCCGATTTTTTCAAGGCTGGAGATCATGCGGGAATTTGAATCGCCTTCAGATAAATTAATCATCGGGCTGTTAGCAATGTGCATTAGGCGAGTCGAGATCTTTTCGATAACCGCTGTATGGTTTTTATTTAACTTGGCACCACTTTCTTTTAAATAAGAAGAGATCGTTTTCTGTAAATCAGAAACCATGCGGGTGTTCTTATCGAATGCGTCTCTGTGACGCTTCAGGGGGCGTTTACGGGCTTCTGAGAGCCCTTCCTGACCGGAGTTGTTGTGTTTCTCTAGCGCAACCATTGCATCAACAATGATGTTTGCTTGCTTGATAACGTAAGAGGCATAATCGGAAGCGGATGTAGTTGACCCTGCTCCTGCCATATCCTTGCCAGCAGTCAACAGACCCATCGCTGCGCCCTTGGCATCGTTCTGGTACTGCATGATAAGTCGGTCAGGAGACTCTTTCATGTTGGTAAGTTCTTCCTCTACACCGCCAACACTCAAGGCTTGTAAAACTTCTCGGGAAAGATCAAAACCGTTGGCTTCGACATGCTTCTGTAGCTCGCCTTTCGCCTCTCCATGCCAAGTTGAAATTTCGCTAGAAAGAAAATCAGAGATCATCTCTCTCAATCCTTCGTCGTGCAAGCCTTCTTTAAGTTTAGCAAGTTCCTCTGCCATCATCTTTTTAATTTTATTTTTTGTGATGGCTTGAGGTTGCATGTTAGCAAGCTCTTCTTCCATCATCTTTGTGATGGATTGCTTAGTGATTGGTTTCATTTTTTAATTCCCCGCTCTCTTGTCTGCACGACCAGACTGCGTGTCTTTAATCTCTTCCATGATCTCTTTGCGAATCTCTTTGCATTCTTTCCCTGCCTCTAGTAGGGCTGCTCTTAGACGCTTCGAGGCTGAAACGTTGCTAGTACGCATCATTTTCGCCCCTTCAGATTCAATGGCTTCTGATAACTCTTCAACCAACTTTCTCGCTCTTTCAACAACATCTTGCATTGCCATGTGTCTTAACCTCCGATAATTCTACTTTTGCCCATAGGGGGCTTTTACAATAAATAGTATTGTCTGAGCTTATTGTCCAAAAATTGAAATATGGTTAAAAAGTAGAGCAAAAATAATAGAATGAGACCATTAAAGCAAAATAAATAGAAAAACAGAAGTATGTTCCGGCTTGGGCGAGCCTATGATCTGCTGTCCGGTGGAGACAAATAACCCCGCCTGTAACAAGGAGGGTCTTAACTGCTATAAATAGAAAAGGGTGCTCAACGAGAGGTTCCATAAACGGATTTGCCTCTTGCAGAACACCACTAAAAATATACTTTACTGTAAAGAAAATATCAACTAGGTTGGCGACCAGCACAAAACCCAACCCATAATTGGTTATCTTTTGAATGAAGCCGCTCACAAGTCTAGTATGATGACTCCGTAGCCCGACTCTTCTTCGTCATCGATGATAACAACGCCACGATTACTCTCTTCGGCTTCGTCTTCGATAGGAGGCGGCTCCATAATAGGGATGGGCAACTCAAGCTGTTGGCGTTGCTGGTCAGCTTCCTCAGCTTCCTTGCGTCTCTGTTCCTCGATTAATATTTCCAAGGGCACTTCCATATCCATTTTTTATATCCTCCAACGCATTGAGAGTATTAGATAAATTATTTTTATGATGAATTGCGATCCCTCCATGTTCTCTAAACAGGTTGATGTTCTTATCGTAATCATCAATCAATACACCTATCGTAACCCCCTTTACAGCGTGTTCATACTTGTCGTGAGAGAATATTACCCTCTCACTAGTACCTAGTCCAAGCTCACGCTTAATCCACTTTTGCTTTCCAAAAATAGATTCCTGATGACCGTTTTGATCCATAGGGGATGTCAAGATTGTTGGGTTGTGCTGCTTAATAGAGTCCCAAATCTCTCGACCACCGGGTATCCAAGGAAGGTTGGTCCAGAACTCTTCATCATCCTGTAGAAGGGGTCTCATATATCGACGGAGTGCAGAGGAGGCAAATCCGCTGCCCTTGATCAGGTGTTTTTTTTCAACCGGACCATCACCAATCTCATCTCTAGCAAAAACAGCTAGTTCTCTTAGAGGGTGGTTTGGAAGATCAATTGTTTCGTTCATCTTCTTTACGGCTCCAGCCACAAAGTCGACCAGAACGCCGTCCATATCACAATAAAAATGAATACTCATACTTCTCACCTCACATTAATAATATAGCATTAGTGAGGCGAGAAGTCAAGGATTATTTTTAATCTTCTTCTGTTTCTTCAAAGTTTTTTTGGTAGAGTTCTTTTAGAAATTTAACGTTCTCTGGAGATCTCTTGATGATCTCGACATCACGTGCTGGGAACCTTTCAATAGCCCCCGTGTCCTGCATCATTATCGTGGCTATTTTTTCCCACTTTTCATATTTGAGGACAATTCCGATTCTTGGCACATGTTGAAAGATATCAGTTTCTGTGGGGTCAAAATAAATAGATTCTTTTTCTGGGTGTAATAAACTCTCTAGAGCCCACACTCGAACTAGATCTCCTCTATTCATTTCCTTGTTTGTTGGGCGGTAGGGCAATGACTTCTATTTTTTCTATCTCTGAGAGAGAGATTGTCACATTTTGATCCGAACCTACTGGGTGTGATTTATGAGTCGACCATGCCACTTCGACGTAACCGTCAAAACTAACCTCAGCCTCATTCCGAATTATAATTCCGTATCTTTCGATCACCTCACCCTGCTTCGTGGTAAATAAATGCTCCTTTACAAGACTTCCTACTTTCACTCAACTTCTCCTTCGCAATCAGCGTCCGGGACGACGACTGCCCCTGTCTGAATAAGCTCTACTGCGGTCCTTCCATAGAAACCCTGTAGGTTCCAAACAAGCCCCGTGTTAACTAGTTCTTGAAAAAATGAAACAACCTCATCGTACTCCATTTCTCCTTCTTCAAACTTAATAATCTTATCGGTTAGGTTTTTGATCTCAACTATCATTATCTTCTCCAAGGCTCATAAGGAAACTCAAAAGTCCACAAATCGTAATCAGGCTCGTATTCCAAGAGAGCGTCAAAAGCCTTAGCAGTCCTTTCACAGTCTGCGATAGCTGTATGGGCACGACCATCAAACTTAATATTGAAGTGTTCACATAAATAATCCATACCAGACTTCTTTAAAATTCCAATTTTACGAAGCTTATCTGCCATAGACTTTGTATCAATGTACGGCGGAAACTTGGGTACTGAAACCTGATTCTCTTTGTACGCCTTCTCAAAAAAGCGCAAATCGAAAATAAGATTTTGCCCCATAAGGACTGACGACTTTTCAATCATTTCTGTAACTTCAGGAAGAACTTCTTCAATAAAGACCGCACCCTCCCATTCTTTTTTATTATACCCATTAATCTCTAGAGCACGATGATTCGCCGTGTGGATATGTCTTGGCTTAATCTTTTTTTCAAACTTCTTAGTGATTAGCCTTTCTCCGTCGTTAGTTACGACGTAAGAAATTAAGCCAATCTCTAGAAGCTCGTGATCTTTAAGGGAGACTCCAGAAGTCTCGGTATCAATAACAGTTAAAATCATTCTTTACTCACTTTTGTCTCATGGAAATACTAATAGTGACGAGGAACAACACCCCGCACACAAAACCGTTCATAAACATTGCTGCTTCTATCATCATATTGTTCCTATCGCTGCTGCTTCAATATAGGTAAACACATTCTCAGTAATGTGGCTATCATATTTGTCGCTGTTAATCGTGTGTTTGAATCGTGCAGCAAGTCGTCGACCTCTGCGCCAAGCTTCAATCTCCTCTGCAACGAGGGAGACTCTATACGCCTTACTTCTCTCTATTCTGGCATCACTAACGCTGGCATACATAGGGTTTTCTTTTTCCCATTGCTTAGATGACTGTGAAATTAGAAGGTGTCCACACTCGTGCAACAACGTATAATATTTAGTTTCGGGATGATTTCTGGAATTAACATTGATTGTTTTTGTCTCCCAGACAATTGAATCTTCTACGCCCGTCTCTAGATTAACCGTATATCCCTTACTCGCAACCCATTGCTCTATTTCACGGAACTGTTTCTTAAAGTCAATCTTCACAGGAGATTCCTTTCTCTTGTAGTCATTTACAAGTATAATATAACTTAAAACTCCAGCAATGTCAAGTAAATTTATTGGTTTATTTTCCATTTTTTCCTTAACAAGATCATGAGATTGGAAGTTGGCATGGTATTTGCATGAGAAAGGTTAAACAATAGTATAACCATCAGCAACCTGCATATGAAAAATCTTTACTATCTGAAGAATATCTTCTTCCGTCAAGATTTTTCTTGTTCTTTCTTCATTTAATATATGGTGTAACTCGACTAAGACTTCACTTTGGTGAAACATTGTAGCCTCTGCTCTAATCTCCTCTAGAGCTAGCAGAATTTCAGCTTGTTTTCTGTCCTCTAAGTGAGGCAAGAGATCAATAATATTGTCTTTTGTATCATCACTCATGAGAGGGCACCTATCAGAGAGTCAAAGAAGGGAAGAATAAAGCGGCTACATAAAATGTAGGCTAAGCTTAGGGTGGTGAAAACACAAGAGAAGACAACAAAGTACAACCCAATGGGTACGATTGGGGTAGGTTGAACCTCTCTGACACTTACAACCTCGTAATCAACATCTTTTTGACCACGAAGGTACATAAGCCGAGCTTCATTTGAAATATTTACCTTGTCTTCATATTTTTTTCTCTTCACGCACACACACCTCAAAAAAGTAAGAAGGGATTGGTGATCTCCTCACTCACACCTTGTCAGCCATTCTTCAATTGCCCTTAGTGATCACCTCCGTTATATGACATACAGGACGCTGGGCTGGTTCGTTCATGGCAATGAACCGGGTTAATACCAATATAAATCGACTTTAAATCCCTTCTGGTCGATTGTGCTCCAAATTCTATAATATTATTAGCTATCGTGGCACCGCAATTTGCGCTGCTTTCAATTTATCTTCCGTTAGCTCAAACTCCTTATTAACATGATTACACTTCTTACAGATGAACACCGGGATCGGAATGACCCCTTCTTGACCAGTAGGGGATGACGAAGCCGTCACCCTCTTAATAACAAATGCAGATTCAAAATAACCATTTCCGCATTTCTCACACGAAAGCGTTTCTGCGCTGCTTAGGTCAAATCCCATCCCTGCTTGTTGATTAAACATTTTTTGTCTCTCCTTGCTTTAATAAGTAGTTTCGTTATACCATTCTATCGGAAGAATAACAAAATTTTCTTCACTTCCGTGGACTGGCGATAACTTCTCTCGAATCCAATAAGAAGCCTGTTCTTCCGTGTCAAAAGAGCCGATCACTTTAATATCTTTTGACGGTGAGATTCCGACTAATGTGGGGTCTATAACGTCTACGCCTTTTACGTGCACGATTACGAACATGGGCTACTCCTTTATTATATTATGTTGTTGAAATTATGTTAAGCTTCATGTGTGCCTTTAGACACTACCCGGAGCCAACTCAGAGGGTACCAAGCTGTTTCCTTGTAGACACTAAGCATGGTGTAGTCAGAGGGTCTTGTAATCCACTTGACCAAAGCCACCCTCTCATATGAATGAGTTGCTTCCCAATCCAAAGGAGGATCGAAGGCTTCTTTTTCTTCCTTATTCATACCACGTGTTGGGGCATTGGAGACTTTTAGCACCAGACCCAGACCTTTGACCCGCCTGCGTCCAAGCTCTACTAACGCCCCAACTTGTTTGGTGGACTTCCGAGGCATACATTTAAGCTCTCAGTTCTGGAACGCCCGGAGGGACTTCCCCCGACACCATGCCGCCATGCTTGGCGATTACTAGAGAGATCCTCTCCGTGGGAACATAGCCGTATATTGTGTTCGGTGCTGATTCGGGTTCTTCAGCCCATTCCAAGATCAACTCTTCGTTTTGACTTGGGTACCCCACCTCGCAAGAATTATATCTCTCTGCACCTGTTACTTTGGGGGAGCAGTATGCTCCTTCATTCGCCTGCACAGACATGCTAAACCCATCTTTACATACGACCGTCTTGTTCAACTTTCTCATAACTAGTCTACCTTATTTTGGTTTTGTTGGTTAAGCTCTTCACTATCTTATGTATATATATTACACTATTAAAATTTATTTGTCAAGTGTTTAAACGTATTTTATCCAATTATATCTTGGGCGTGCTTCCAAGTAGTCTTCTTTGGAGTCGTTGTCGTAGGCTTCTTTCTCGAAGATATTATTATAGTAAGCATCTTCGCCATTCATGGTGATTCGGTTCTTGAGCCACGACAATCCGTATAAAATCCATTGACCTGCGAATAAGAGTTCTAATTGCTGCTGAAAATGGATCGTTTCGTGTCTCTTCGTTCTCTCGGACATTTCACCACGGCACCATACGCCGGGTCCAAAACTAATTGCCCAAATGTTTATTGGTGCGATGTAAGATAGCAAGACGGGAATCTTGCTGTTCTCAAACATAAAGGGTTTCCAAAGTTTTGGCTTAAAAAAATTTTTTATCATTACTGGTTCCTCTTTTTAAATTTATTAAACTCTTGCTCATCAAAGGGTACGGGTGATATCTTAAAAGCAACTCTTTCCTCTACCATCGCCGTTCCTTGACCATTACAAGAATTACACTTCTTAGTATGTAGTTTGCCAGTCATCAAACACACACCGCATGGTTCATCTTGTTTACCAAATCCTGTACCACCACAAGAGGCGCAATCAACAGGATTAAAGCCGCCTTCGCCCTTGCACGGGCTACATACAACTTTTTTCTGTAAAATGATTCCCTTGACAACTCCCTCTTTTATCTCTTTGAGATTTGAATCAATTTTTAAAATAATTCTTTCGTCGGGAGGAACCGCTTTCTTTTGTAACGCCCTGCTCCGCATAAGATTCTTCATGTACTCCATTCGAGCAGTTCTAAGAATCTGTTGCTCTAAGCCTGCGCCAAACCCAAACCTACGATCAAATTTTCTTTTTTTATTGGGATCGGACAGGACATCATAAGCCTCTGTCACTTCTTTGAATTTGTTTTCATCCCCACCACGGTCAGGGTGATGCAACATCGCCAGCCGACGATAAGCTTTCTTTATATCAGCAGGCGAGGCTTTACGACCAACGCCCAGTATTTGGTAGGGGTTCTTCATTCATCTTTATTCCGAGTTGTCACGAAAAAATTTTTTCACTTTAACGTCATCATAATTAGAATTGCAAAGAGGAATTCTTGCATTATATTTATAGTACTTCTTTAAGATGTCTAACTCTAGGCTTTTACAGACATTTGCATCGCATGGAAGAAAAGCCCGATAAACATGCTTTAACTTTTCTTTACCAAAAAGTTCTTTAAATTTTAAACCATTTCCGTATGGGTTGCGAACCGCATCGTTCTTAATCGTGCTACGAAAGTCAGAAGAACGACCATACATTGAATCACGGGAAACTGCTCGACTTTCGCCAATATAAATCACGTCGGCAAAAATTGGATTAACTTCTTCAGGTGGTCCGTTTTCAAACAGAGCATAAACATAACAACCCGGATGTGACTTTGTGAAGCCCCACGACTCATCATACTTTTGATCTATCTTAAACCAACCATGCCAACCCTTATCGATGCTCGGCTTTTCTCCACTAATAGGGTGAATGGTTAAAAAGTCTTTTGGGCACTTGGACATCGTGTAAAGAAATTTTTCCAAATTCTTAATGCCTTTAAGTGCTTCGATTAGGTCGGCTTCTTTGAGACCGTGACCCCCATTACCCAAAAGAATATTTTTTGCTGCTACTTCTGCTAACATGAGAACCTCCTGCTTACCAATCAATAGGGTCGTTCGATAAATCTACATCTCCGGTCCATAACTCCTCTTGGGTGTCCCGTGGGGCGATAGAAGGTGCGGCAATCGCTGATCGCCGTTGGTCGGAATAACGATCGTAGTGCGTATATGGCGCAACCAAAAGATTGGGATGACCAAGCACAGGGTGATTGCCTTTAACTACACCAGCCACGTCGCTATCCGCAAGCCCTCGTGCTTTAAGCGATTTGCCGATTTCGTAGTTTGAGTTGTAGGTAACACCGTTCACCACGAACGAGTCACCTTCTTTTAGAATAACAGTCCAGATCATTTAATTCTCCTTTACTTCACATAGAAGTGCTTTGTCTGACCAATAAATAAAACTATCCCGAAGCTTGGCGACGAATTGTTCGTCCGTCAAGTTTGTTTTGGTGCCCCCGTCTGATCCAAAATGATTGTGCATCAGGGTCGATGGATTAATCGGGGCTTCAAATGTATCGGGGCTGGCATTGATAGAAATGATCTCCCACGACTCAATGTCGCCGTTGGGAAGTTCATTGTCGTCGCCCTCCATAAGCGTCGCTGTGCTATACAGGACAATATCAACGGACTTTGCAGGCATCTTAGAGCCACCCACAACAGAAAGCGTTTTACGGGGCTTCTCGCCCTTCCTACGGGCTTCAAACGTGCCAACTAGGGTAGAACCCTCTTCCAGCTTTGAAACGGATGTAAAGAACCCTCTGGGCTCAACTGGGATTAGGATGACCCCTGCCCGATATCCGGGCTTGGCTTTACCCCAGTTATCCGCAACTAAGTGAAGAAGCTCATCTTCCGATCCTGAGAAGTGGCTATATTTGCTGTCTGCGGTATGACGCTTGGCAAACGTATTCACGGTAATTGTAGTAGTCCTGCCCTCGGACCAACCATCCGCTTGGGATAAGCCACCATCAGCCCATGTCAAAGTTTTGTTTCCCATCAAGCTTCTCCTTTGTTGTTCTGCATTAGGCTAAGTTCCGCCATTTGCTTTTTAATAAATTCTTCCATGTAATCGGAATGTTCTTTTGAAAATTTTTGGGACTCTTTTAGTTCGTCCAACATGAACCAAAGCGACTCGTTCTCATCTTGAAGTTCGTTATGTTCTTTTTTTAAGTCTTCAAGCTCCTCTTCGAGTTGCCCAACTTTTTCAATAGCTATTCTAGCTAGCTCTCCCATACGCCCATCAATCTCTGTCATGCGCTTGAGGATGTTGTTTAGCTCTGGATCATTATACTTTGACATTTTAACCCTCGTCGTTAAATTTATTTTTATGTTTTACTTTTCTCGAATACTCACGCTTGGAGTGAAACCCTGCTCCCGCTCCCGCTCTTTCGATCAAACCTACCACGACCATATTTCTGGACTTGGGTACCTTTGGTGTATTCTTTTTATTTCTTTTTGTTCTCGACATTACTTTGCTTCCTTTACTGGATGTAGCCATGGTCCGTGATCAATGCCCATACGATTGAACATGTTAATGCTTAGGACTCCGTGGCGTTCGTTACCATCCGCTTCTCGATATAGTGTATCACCATCTTTGCCGGGTGTCCATAGCAACCTGAGTGTCCACTCTGGACCCCACTTGGACTTACCCTCGTGTCTGTCGAATACCTCAAGCACAAGTGCGGTCTCGCCGTTCTTGTATACAAACAAGTCGCCGACTTTAAAGCCTCTTGATTTCTCGTCGCCTTTTTGTGCATACCTTCTTGACTTGAACATCAGAGTGCCCCTCCGAGATTGACGTATCCCCAAATACAAAATGCAATCAGGATCGCAACAACTTGTATTTTTAAATT
>Ga0315320_10000514_pt1 | contig 31769 bp, 30 predicted proteins | sample M140m21515metaG_FD_203458 | JGI IMG/M metagenome (GOLD analysis project Ga0315320, IMG submission 203458) | Ammonia-oxidizing marine archaeal communities from Monterey Bay, California, United States - M1 40m 21515 | ecosystem: Environmental > Aquatic > Marine > Coastal | place: USA: California... | reverse complement strand
CAAAGAGAGCGTTTGCTTTTTATTATGAATCAAGTCATTAGCACTATGGAGTCCTTAAGAGGCGACCAAGTGCCTATTTTCCCCGACTATGTGAACATTAAACATATCGACCAAAGAACCGCACTGCCCGACAGTTCCGGATTCCTCGACAATGTTAATGCAGATATTGCGGCGGTTCTTCAAGTGCCACGCACTGCGGCAGGCCAAGAAAAAGGTTCAACCTTTGCGGCATCATACACTGCAAACCTTTGGGCGAGCAATGCAATTAGACGCATTCAAAATATCCTAAAGCAATCGGTAAATGCACTATTTAGTGCGCACTTGGATTTATTAGGTATAGACCACTCAAAAAGAGACTTGCCAGTATTAACATTTGAGCCAGTCGATGAAGAAACACGCCTTGACAAAATGCGAAGGGCGACATTAGGTTACAGCAACGGAGTTCTTTCACTGAATCAAGCACTTGACATAGTAGCGTTGCCCGAAGAAGAAAATGGCGATATGCGCAAAGACGCACCAACGCCTCAAACAGAAACGCCGGATGAACCCGAAGAAGAACGGGATGAAGACGAAGACATGCCAAGAGAAGGTGAAATGTGATGGCAGATGATGTTATCGGATTTAGAATGGATGCAGTAGAAGAAGATGTTCGAGATTTGAAACAACTTTCTGCGCAAATAGTAAAGGCACAAACTCGAACAGATGCACGCCTTGCAGGTCTTGAGGGCGAGTTAAAAGTTCAAAATGAAGTTCTTAAAGAAGGGTTTGATTTACTGCGCAAAGTAATGTTTGCAGGTATTGGCATTATCAGTATTGTTCTCACCGGCACATCGGCTATGTAAGTCTGTTTGATAAAAGGATTGATAAAACACTGATACTGTGGTAAATACTATGGGTGGTAAGTCCTTTAACGACAAAATGGTTTCATCGACTGTAAAACCTGCAATTTATCTGTGGTTGCTTGCCTGTGGCGCAGTAGTTGGCATGGGTATTTGGAAACCCGATGTAGTTTTACAAAATCTCGATGGTTTCATTGCACTTATTGCTATTATCGGCGGTGTGGCAGGCCCAGCACTTTCAACAGTTCTGCGCATGTGGGAATCCGAACAAACTCAAGAAGTCGATAATATCCCGACTGAACTAAAGCATCAACGAGAGCGTGATGGTGCAGAAAAAGACCATAAAATCGAACTTGAAAAGATTGCGCAAGCCCATATCAATGAAATGAAAACTTCTGCGCAACTGCACAGTCAAGAGATGGATAAAATACGAACTGCGCACAGTGAAGCAATGGACTCTAAGAAAAAGGCGTGATTTGAATGCCCGACCCAAAGCCTCAAGAAACCGAAGACGATTATATGATGCGTTGCATGGAAGATGGCGAAATGATTGAAATGTTTGATGATAACAAACAAAGAGCCGCAGTATGCAGTCGATATTTCAAAGAAGGCAAATCCTCAAAGGCAGAAGAAGTAAGCGCACTACAATACGGAAAGCCTAAGAAAAATGACCCTCGAAAGACTCCTGCTAAACCAAGCGAGCGCAGAAAGGGTTCTAAGAAAAATAAAAAGGATTCTGCAAGCAAACCGAATAATAGTATCAAGGTAAGCAAGGAAACAGAAGCCCGTTTGCGCAAAATGATGACTGAACATAACAAAAAGGTTTCAAGCAAAGGTAAAGGCTCGAAAGCAAGCATGGGTCGCCTAAAGTCTGTATATCGAAGAGGTGCAGGCGCATTTTCCCGTTCACACGCACCCAACATGTCAAGAGGCGGTTGGGGTATCGCAAGAGTCAAGGCATTCTTGTATTTGTTGCGAAACGGCAGACCAAGCAACCCAAATTACAAACAAGACAATGACTTGTTGCCAAAATCACACCCAAGAGCAAGTGTCGATGAAGACTATGAGGATTGGGACAGTGAAGCATTTACTGCCGCAGAATATCAAGGGCGCAAAGTTACACTTAACAAACCATTCCGAACTCCTAAAGAAAAAAAGAAGTTTGCGGTATATGTTAAAAATCCCGCAGGTAAAGTAATTATTGTTCGCTTTGGCGACCCTAATATGGAAATTAAGCGTGATGACCCAAAACGACGCAAAGCATTCCGTGATAGACATAACTGCGCAGAAAAGAAAGACAAAACAACCGCAGGTTATTGGTCTTGTTATCAATGGCGAAGCGGTTCTAAAGTTGAAAGCAATGAAGACTTTAATAAAACAGATGATGTAGTGATTGAAAGTATGGGCGACTGCGGCGAAAAAGCAGAAGACTGCGGTTGCGGTTGCACACATACGCATGAAGCGGCAGAACCTAAACCATCCTCCGATGAAACACATGACGAATATATGAGTCGTTGTCAAGAAATGGGCTACTCCGAAGAAGAGTGCATGGAAGCACATAAAGACCATGATTTCAAAGAAGAACAAGAAGTCGAAGGCTACGGAGGCGGCGGCAGTGGCGGTTATAGCAACTCTTGCAGAACTGGCTACAAAATGGAAGGCGGAAAGTGTGTTAAGGCTACATTTCAATTAGATGTTGATATTACCGTTGATGATATGGTCGTTCAAGCCGATACTGGCGAATACATTATTGCAATATCCGGAATCGCATTTCATCAAGGAACAAACAAGAATGGTTGGGAGATTACAAGAGCAGGGGCAAACCTTGCAGTATCTCAAATGATTGGTGCAGATTTAACACTAAATCATCCTAAATCCGAGAATGGCAGATTTACCCGTAATATGACGGGGGGTATTGATGAAGCAGTAGTCGGTTTTGTTACAGAAGCAACCACCGTTGATAAAATGGGTGGGAATTGGGAGGTTCGCTTCAAAGCAGAAGTTCACCGCAAAGAATTGTTTGAATCCCTTGAATCCGGACTTTGGCTAAGAGAAGGCTACGGAGTGTCTATTGGTGGGAGTGGAGTTCCCGATGAAATGATGGAAGCAGAAGATGGCAGAATGATTATGAAGTTTGAAACAGATTTCACTTTCGACCATCTCGCAATTGTTCATCGCCCTGCATACTCCGGCGCAAAGATTCAAAGCGTTGAGAAGGTAAAAATGGCAGAATCCGCAGAATCCTTTAATAGTCATCAACAGTCTCTTCCGAATATCGCAACGGAGACTACTACCATGAGTGAAGAAGAAATTATCATCGCATCCGAAGAAGAGGTTGTCGTTGAGACACCTGTTGCAGAGGAAACACCAACTATTGATTACGCCGCAGAGATTGAAGCACTAAAGGCTTCTCTTGCAGAGCGTGATGCAAAACTCGAATCTATTGAAGCCGCAGAAAAAGCGGTTGCAGAAGAAGCACGCCTTGCTCTTGTAGAAAAGGCAACAAAAATGGGAATTGCAGGCGTTGCAGACCTTCCTTCGGAAACCATTGAAACAATCATGGCTTCCTTTGAGGCTAAAATGCCAGTAGCAGAAGAAGCATCCCCTGTCAAGGAGATGACACCTGTTGCATCCAATGTTGAGGCTACTGTCCGAACTCCTGTCGAGTCCGAAGAAGTAGTCGCAAATTACCTTAACCGCAAGTTGGTTAAGACACCAGTTTCCCTCTATGCAAAGGCATGGAACGCATGGGCGGGTGCATGGAATCAAACTCTATCAGCCGCAGAACGAGAAAGTTCGGGTGCGCCAACTTTTGAAGAGGCACGAAACAAGAATCTTATTTGAATGGTGATTTGAAATGGAAAAAGAAATTAGAAATGCTGTATTGAAAACTGGAACAACTGTCGCAGGTCCGGGCTATTTGCTCACCAACGACGGAACATCGAACACACTTGACTTGGTTACATGGGGAGAAACCGTTCTCGGAGTCTCTGCTGACGAATCCGAAAGAGATTCTTCGGGACTTGTAACTGCCGCAGGTGCAACTGTTGGCTACCGACCACTTGGCGGAGTTATGATGATTGCTTCAAAGGCTTCTCAAACTTGGACTACTGGACTTCCTGTTTACGCAGACAACTCCGGACTTGTTGCAGACGGTGATGACTCCGGCGGAGAAACAGCCGGAAAAATTATTGGCTACTACATCGGTGAAGGTGCAACCGGAACTGCGGCAGGCGACTTGATTCCTGTTATGACCGGCGTTGGCGGTGCTAACTGAAACTAAAAAATAATGGAGATGAATAATATGCCAAATGAAACCCTTGAACAAATCTTGACTATCGAAGCCGCAACTGGCCCATTCGGACAATCCGATGCAGTGCTTGAACAAACCCTTCGAGACTTTATCGAACTTCAATCCACTACAATTTCAGTGGGAACAAAAGTTGTTGGTGTGCGCTCTGTGCCATACCTTGAGTTTACCTTTTACACTGGTGCAGAAGGAACTTTTACTTATCCTCTCGCTGATAACGCAGTTACAGACCCGACAAAAATCGGAACTGCTTCTTACAGCGTGCATTTGAAGAAGGGACAAGGTCGATGTATCTTCCTTGACTCTACTCTTTTGCGTGGCGAAACTTTCGAGAATCTCGACAGGCAACAAATGGCTATTGTGCGCAATCGTGCATCAGTCATTGACAACCTTATCATTTCTGCTCTTATTGATGGTGCAGGACAGTCCCTTGCAGTCGCAGGTGGCTCGGAATGGGACACCGCAAGCGGTGATGCAGAAGCAAACATTCTTAGCGCAATGGATAAAATCTTCGAGAACGGTCGTGTCTCCGGAGATGAACCACTTGCTCTCGTTGTTCCTTCAAAGCATCGCAATGTTCTATTGCAGACTACTCTTTACGGGAATGTCGTTGAATCACTTCAAGAGCATTTGAAGCGAATGGCAAACTTGACAATCTATTACAGCCGTGATGCACTACTTGCTGACACTGCACTCCTACTAATTCCGGGCGCAGAAACAGCAGAGTTCTTGCAATACAATGGTGACGGATTCATGGAAACCGAACTAACCCGTATTCCGGGCGTTGGTTATGATTGGATGCTAACCGGCTACATGGCATGTGTTGTTCACGAAATGCAAGACGGACAAGCCGCAGGCAGTGGGAAGAACAACCGCATTTGTAAGATTACGAACATCTCTGCTTGATGCGAGGTGTTTTAATTGAGCGATAGAGCCGACTTTCTTTGCAAATACGCAGAAAAGCGTCTTGGTCGTTCCTTATCGGATGATGAGGCAAAGTTAATCTCTGCCGAAACAAGCCGAAGGGCGGTTCAAGACTTATGCGATGGTTTCAAAAAACCAGTAGCAAAGGCTGTAAAGACCTCTAAACCTAAACCAAAGGTGATTAAGGATGAAGAGTAAGGCGGCAGTTGCTAAGGCACTAAAGGAAAAAGGAATCCCTCTTCCCGAAGAAGACACATTCGATGCTCTAATGCACCGTTTTAATTCTTGGGAGGCAAAGCGAGGATATTTATTCCGCAGAATTAAGTCTCGATTTTACGCAAGACAACAATTACCTGTTGAAATCCCTATTGGCACTGTAATTTTTGTTCCCGCAAGTCAATTTGCACGAACAGTTATGAAGACTGGCGCAATGTTCCCTTTGGGTCGAGCAGAATACAACCCCGATGTTCATACTTTAATTGATGTTCCTAAAACAGAAACCTTTGAAGAACCAAAACCAAAGGTTGAAAAGAAAAAGGCTACACCGAAGAAGTCAAGCAGTGCAAAGGTGAAGAAGAGTGGCAATAACAAATCCAACAAAAAGTCAAATTAGAGACTTGTTAAACAGACCGAGAGGACTGAATGACGGGACTATTGACGAATACATTACTATCCGTAGTGCGCAGATTACTCGTATGCGCAGAAGCGCAACACTTTATGGCGTTGGCGATGCAAGCGCAGTAGCAGATGTTGAATGTGAGTCAGCAATTAAGTTCCTTGTATGCGTAGATTGTCTGCGTGTAATGATTGATACTATACCCTCGTATGTGCCGGAAGCAGAGCAGAGAAGAACGGACATTAGGCTTGGGTCTCAACTTAAATCATTTGAGAGTCAAGCAAACTTACTTCTAAGTCAAATTGCCGAAAAAGGCGGCTCTGCTTTTGTTATTGATAGTAGCAATAGTAGGCAGGTGTGATTTTGACAACATATACATGGTCTGCTTCTGCAAATGGCAACGCTAATGTTGCAGGTAATTGGACTCCTAATGGTGTCCCTACTACGGGAGATACTGTGCAGTTTGTAGGCAATGTTCCCCATGAATGCACTTGGAACTTAGCAAAAGTAAGTATTATGGTTATAGAAACAGGCTTTACAGGAATTGTTAAGTTTGCAACAAATTGTATTATCGAAACAGGTTTAAGCATAAATGAAGAAAGAAGAATAAATCCTTCTGCGCCAGTTTCAATAACATTTAATGGAACGCCTGCTTATCATAGCAATTTAGCGTATGTAAAACTTAACTGCGCAGATATGGTGGCAGAAGATGGTTTGTTTGATAATCTGCATTTTGTTTATGGAAGTAGCACAAGAACCACTATTGATGCGGGAAAATACCCACACATGACTTTCAAAGCAGGGTTCAAAACAGATTATATTGCACCCTCATTTACTGCAAACAAATACAATGTTGAAATGAAAAGCATAACTATTTTGGGCGGCACTGTCACTTCGCCTACTTCTCCTTCTGCTGATGATAAGTTAATGAATTGGACTATTACTTCGACAGGCTCTCATAATGGTGGTTCAAACCAACTAAATACAAGCGGCAGTGGCGTTGCTTTTAATGGAGGCGCAGGCACATGGACTTTTCAAGCAAAGACTTCGGGGTTCACCTTTCCCGTTACAGGCGCACCTATTTACAATAATTTTACTTTTCAGTTTGAAAATGTTATTATTGATGGAACGGCAAACGGCAATGGTGGTTTCGTAGGTGTGGTTGCAGGTGCTATTGTTCGCTTAACAAACTTAACAATCAAATCCGGTTGTTCTATGAAAGGCAGTGATACATTGGGTGCAACAATACACCTTGTCAATAGACCAACTATCAAAGGCACATGGGGCTTTTTACCCATAGCAGATGGTGTTTATCATTACAAAGGCATTTACAACTTAGGTGTTTCAGTAGGCGGAACAGGTTTGCAATCTGTGGCCAGTGGAGAAATACTTTATGGCTTTACTTCTCAAAAACTTAATACCGATGGTAATTTTAAGTTCGATGATTCAACAGGAACATTAACCATAGGTGCAGGCGGAGTCATAATTACCACAGGAACAGTAGGGAGTCCCGTCGATAACCAACTATGGGTTGATAACACTTCGGGCGCACTAATGTTTGGCTCAAGCGCAGTAGGTGGCGGAGGCGGAGGTTCGGGCGATATTACCGAAGTTAATACTAATGCGCCAATTACAGGCGGTGCTACTTCGGGCGCAGTGACACTAAGCATTAGTGCGGCATCGGCAAGCGCAAGAGGGACAATGAGCAATACAGACTTTGTAAAATTATCCAACATCGAAGCATCAGCAACGGCAGACCAAACGGATGCAGAAATAAGGGCGGCAGTCGAAGCGGCGAGCGATTCAAATGTATTCACCGACGCAGACCATACCAAACTAAACGGCATTGCCACAGGCGCAGAAGTAAATGTTCAGTCCGATTGGAATGCGTCAAGTGGTGATGCGCAGATATTAAATAAACCTACTATTCCCTCTCAATACACTGATGCAAATGCCATTAACGCAGTGCAAACGGAGGCTACTCTTGACTGCACAGGGCAAATCCATTTTCGTGCGCCAGTTGAAGTTATTGCTACTGACCCTGCACCCGCAATTACTGAATCGGGAAGAGTTTATGCTATGATAAATAGTGGTGCAATCAATTTTACTTTACCCGCAGGCGCACCCGTAGGGGTTCAATATGTTGTCATTAACACATTAGGCAATGACATTACAATTCGTTTAACAGACCCTAATGAAAAATTAAACGGTGTATCAAATGGCACTGCGCTTACTACTACAATTAACAACGGAACAACAATCGTTTGTATAGGCGATGTTGGCGCACCCGCTACATGGTATGTTATGGGAGGAATCTAAGTGTTGCCAATGTCCGTAGGTATATTGCAAGCGCAAAGTGCTTCTGCGCCTGCGCCTTCGTTTGGTTTTGACTCTTCTTGGGGTTTGCTTTCATCGGATTCTTTAGGCAACTTAGCACCAAAACTGCCTGCGTATCTTGGTGTAAATATCACCTTTCCCTCGTCAAATCCCTTTGTTCCTACTCAAAATGAAATTGTTGCTTTAGGTGCAACTCAAGTATTTACAATGGCGGCAGGCACAACTATAACTGCATTTACAGTGAGTTTTCAAAAAGGTTTATCAATAGTAAAACAAAACATTGCTACACTATCAGCCGCAAACCCCAACCTAAACTTAGGCCAATACGACCACATAGCATGGATAGGTAATGGTAATTATCTCGCAGGCTCAAACGCACCTCTTGTTTTAACTGGCGGCTTTGGTGGCGGAGATGGTTTCGGTGAAGGCGAAGACCCCGATGAAGGCGGAGGATTGATAGGCGGCGGCGGAGGATTCGGCGGCGGAGTCATAATAAATCCAAATCCGGGCGGCGGAGGCATCGGCGGTCCTGCACCTATTGCCCCTGCTTCTGTTGAAATCGACTTAATTACTCTTATTAACGCAAACACAGGGGCTATGGTAATTCCTTTGTTTTGGCTTTGGATAGCAGGCGGAATACCTGCGAACAATGCCGCAGGGGAAACACTCAAAGCCGTATTCAAAGCAACGAATAGCGCAGGGACTCCTATTACAATAACAAAAACATGGGTGACACAATAATGACGAGATGCGTATATTTAGATGGATGGTTCGACGCTAAATCGAAAGAACTTGATGAAGAAGAAAAAAAGCAAAAGAAAGACTTGATAACAGGTGAAAAGAATGAGTGAAGAAAATAGAAAACGACGAGGCAAAATAGTGTATATTCCGCCGGAAAAGTGCTATACTAATGTAAAGATTGAAGAAACACCACACGGCTACCGTTTATACAGGGATGGCGAAAGCCGTCATTTTGCGATAGTGCCAAAGTCTAAAATGGTCGTTGTAGAATACAGAGGTGAATAAAATGGATATGGAAACATTAGGAATTATAGGCGCAATAGGTTTATTTGGTGCAGGTCTTGCTTTGAAATACTACAAAAAAATCAAACCTGCTCTTGATGAAGCACTTGAAGACGGACAACTTACGCTCGAAGAAGCAATGTCATTAGCAGACGATGCAAAAGAAATTGTCGAAGAAGTCAAGTCATTGCCTTCGTTTAGTAAAATGAAGCGTATGCGCAAATCCGAAATTATGAATCTTTGCGCAGAACATGGAATTGACGCAAAGGGAACAAAAGACGAGTTAATTGCAAAATTAAAAGAACAGGTGAAGTAAAATGACTTATTATTGTAGCGTTGCCGATGTTGGTTCTCGTTTAGGGCTTGATAGTGCGCAAAGAAGTAGGGCTTCTTCTCGTATTACTCGACATATTCGACATGCTTCAATTGCAATAGACCAAACCTTTCTTGAATATGGTCGTGATGAACCAAGTCGAGAAACTGGCGAAACGACAGCAAATGGCGCAGTTGCGGCAGGTGCTACAACTCTTGTTCTTACAAGCGGAACATCATTTGCAAACGCAGGCAGTGGTAACATTGACGGCGATTCCTTTTCATGGACTGGTAAATCTACGCACACACTTACTGGTGTAACTGGCATTTCATTCGACCATTTATCCGGCGTTGCTGTTCAACAAGGAGAGTTTGCGCATGTTTTGCGTGAAGTCTGCGCAGACTTGGCCGCAGGTCAATATCTCGAAGATGAAGGAACACACCAAACTGGCGCAGACGGTGGATTAAGAGGACAGGCTTTCCGTGAAAGAGGTCATCATTGCCTTCAAAGACTTGCGCATTTAGGCAAGGCTTGATAGTATGACGCAAACATTTACTCGTCGTGGAACATACAGCGAGATGCAAATTATCAAGGATGATAGGCAGTTAATGCACGCCATGAAAAAACTTGAGCCAAATGGTGCAAAAGAATTAGACAAAACAATGCGCAGAGTTTTGCATATTGAAGTAGAAGCAACTCGAAAAAGACTTAAAGCACTTGCAGGTCCACTTGCAAGCGTAAGAACACCGGCAACATTAGGTTATGGTCGCTCAACAAACATTCACACTAAAGTAGCAAATGCTCTAAAAGTTCATAGGAATGAACAAATGAATTATACAGTTCACACAGGAGATACAATACAAGAAGCAACAATTGGTGTAGAAGGACAAAGAGGCGGAAGACTTTCGCACATTGTAGCAAAGGGTATTGACCCGTTTCGATACTCAACAACCTTGCCTATGTTGGTTCAATCAAGCACTCGTTGGTATGCTAAAACAGGTGCAAGAAATTGGGCTACGACTGGTATGCGTATGAGAGCATGGCATCCGGGTTTTTACAAAACTATGGACTATATCGGAGACACCGAAAAAAATGCAATGGAATCAATAAAAAAAGAATCAAGAGCCGCAATTATACTTGCGGCACATGCAAGTGGATTTTACACTGCCGGAGGTGCGGCTAAACTTGCAGGCAGTGGTGCAAACATTAAGACAAGCACTGGTGGAACAGGAATAAAGGCCGCAAGAGGATGAGAAATATGAGTGTATCAAAACAAAGCGATTATTGGACTGCAAGACTAAACGGACATGACCCCTTAAATCCCGTTGGAGACAACAATACTGCGTGGGTCTTAAACGCAGGCGATGCAGGCGATGGCGTTTCATCAAATGGTTATTGGCGTGTCTCTTCGGACAATGGGGGGCAGACTTGGAAACAAAGTGTTGCTAATGATGATAATTCCCTCACTATGATTGCCGCTATCCATATCGAAGCGGTTGCGAATGATGGTGAAGTTCTTATGACTCTCGACAATGGAACTCATAGAGTCGAAGTTCATAGTGATGGAACTTTCAACAAGTTGAAACTCGTTGGAACTACTACAACAACCTCCAACACTCTTGATTTGGCTATGTTGGATGATGAGGCCATTCCCGTTATATTGCGTTTGACTCTCGACAGTTCCGGCAAAGCCCGATTGTATATGGGCGAAATTATTGAAGACGATGATGCAAACACACATTACCTTGAAGTTGATGGAAAAAGTTCTTCTGCGCAAGGTGCTTTCTTTGGAAACACGACTGGAACTGTTGATTTTTATTCTGTTTATTTTACTCCGCATGGTGCATACTCTCCCGATGAAATGGATATGTCCGATTTTATTTCACATAGTCTTCTGCGCACAGGAATGAAGGTTGTTGAAGTTTTGCGCAATAGTAATCGTTTGCTGTTAAAAACACATGTAAAGTCAAGTGGAATCCGCTACGGGTATGATTTGTCAAGCAACAGCATGATTAACCGATACCCAACGCCAAGTGTGCATGTGATGATTCAAAAGGCTGACTCTCCGGACTTTTTGACGCTTGCAGGAACAAGAACCGACCAACAGTATGATGTGATGATTTTTGTTACAACAAAGGGAACTAATTATGAGAACGCATATAGACTTGGTGCATCAATTCTCGGTGAAGTATTTGATGAACTATACACCACTACTGGACTTCAAGCAGGGGTTGATAGTATTATCAACTACGATGCAAAGTTTGATACAAAAATTGACGACGACGAAACAGTTTGTATTCACACTATGACCTTGACATATATGAAGAAAATACGCATGTTCCTTAGAGAAGCATAAGGTTATAAACTTTTTAGTGGAAACATTGATAAGCCAACCATCTCTTCATTAGGAATATGGCAAATCATACAAGGTATGTCCGTATCGCAAAAGAATCAACTTATGGCACAGCCATTGCTCACGACCACGCAAGTTATGTTGTCGGTGAAGTAGAATCCGAATCATTTCAACAATCCTATGATGTAATGAAGCGTAGCGACATGAATTACTACGGTGCTTCTAAGGCAATTGTAAGCAAGAAAACCGCAGAAGGAAGCATTAGCATGGCTTTGCAACCCGATGCTTTTACTTTTACACTACTTCACGGTATTTTTGGAAACGATACTCCGTCGGGAGGTGCAACTGATGCTCGAACCTTTACAGAATTAGGAAACGGCAGTGCCGCAGAACTTCCTTCATACACTATTGCAGTTGGCCGTGATTCACACGAACACATTTTTGCAGGACAAGTTATTGAATCTATCAGTATTTCTGCAAGCGTTGGCGAATACTCAATGCTTACAGTAAATACAACTGGTGCAAAGCAAACTTCTTCTACTGGCGCACTAAAAACAGGCGTGCCAACTTATACCGGAGATGCCGCACACTTTGCAAAGTCTTATGTTAATTTCGATGAAGCCGCTACTTCTTCAAGTGGCGGTTTCTCAAACCTTGTTCAAAGCATTGATTTTGAAATTAAGACAAACCGTGATATTGAAAACTCATACAGTCTAAGCGACGAAACATGCGTGCGAGTTCCTCCAACAACTCTCCGTGAAGTTTCCGGTTCTATGACATTTCATAAGTCTCTTCTTTCTGCTGATTCCTCCGGCGGAGAGGGCGAACCTTTCTTCGATGAGTTAATGGGCGCAACCGCAACCAACGGACAAGGATTGGTTAATCCCTCTGCTTCAACCCCTGCAATTTCAGTTCTCTTTGAAGTATCAGCAACAAACTTTATTCGCTTTGACTTTTACAAAGTTCACTACGAAATGCCCGAAACATCAGTATCGGGCCGAGATAGTCAAACAATGACTGTGAACTTTCATGGTCTTTATGATTTAGCAGGCGCAGACCAAATGTGCGCTATTGCTTGTCGTGGTTCGGACACTTCAATTGTTGCAAACTATGATGCTTGAGGGGGTTCTTAGATGAGCCATACCATTACTGACCCCACCAAACTTACAACCCTTGTGGTTAGTGGGAACAATAATACAATTCATGTTTCGATTCAAACCGCACTGCGCACATTAGTTGCAGGCGATAAAGTGATTGATATTTCAATTACAAGAAAAAATGTTGGAAATAACTGCTTTGCGGTTATCACATACGAAGACCAGTAGATTTAGTAAAGAAGAGAAGAGAAGAGAAGTGAAAAAGTATGCCAGTATTAAAAAAGGAAATTGAACTAAAAGACGGAACGAAGGTTTGGGTTCGCCAAGCCTCCGGAATGGAAAAAATTAAAATTGAGAATATCCAAGCGAAGATTTTTAGAAAGACTCGCCACTTCGGGAAAGACCCCGCAGAATGGACTCCCGAACAAAACGAAGAGTTTGCAGATATGCTCGATGAGGCAGGCGGAGGTATGCTCGACCAAATCGAAGCATGGATTCCCGTTTGTATTATTGAACCAACAGATTTTGACTATAACACCCTAACCTCCGAAGAAATACGCATGTTGCTTGCATTTGTGCGTGGAGATACTTTGGAGGGTGGAGTCCCTTTGGACTAATCCATAAAATTGCACCCTCCCTATGTAGCACCTTCAAAGGAATATCACCACATGAATTATACATGAAATACAATGATGAAATGGGCTATGAAAAAATGCAATTTGATATGGAAGTCGCAAGGGAGATAAGTGAAAGAATTACTGAACAAAACGATGCCGCCAACGGTAAAGGCAATGCTAATCAAGCAGTTGCTCGCCGTAATCAAAAACGCCATCAACGAGAAACAATAAGCAACAAACAAATGGGCGGAGTAGTAGGGAACTGGTTAAAAGGCGACGGTGATTAAGAATGGCAAGAGCAGGTGCGGCAAGAGTCTTTTTCGATATTGTCGGGACTTTTCAAGCCAACAAACTAATTAAAGACACCAAGACTGCCGCAACAGTTCAACAAGCAATTCTCGCAGATGCGGCCGCAAACATTGCAGATTCATTTGATGAAATGGCAGGTGCGGTTCTTGACTCCGTAGGGGAAATCACAGACGCATTTTATGCTTATGAAACACAACTAATCCGTGTGCGCAAGTTCTACGGAGGAATAACCGGAGAAGCAGATAGATTCGCAGAATCCGCAAGAAATCTCGGTATTCAGTTTGGATTTACAGGTGAACAAGCACTTGCCGCATCCACAAGAACTTCTCAATTAAAGAATGTATTGAAGTCTCAAGAAGCAATTATTGAGGCTACAAGAGCAGGTCTTTTAATGGCCGCAGTCGGTGAAATGGAAACCGAAATGGGAATGAACCGTTTGATTGCTCTTGCGCAACAGACTGGCTTTATGATGGGTAATTTGACAAAGGCGCAATACGAGCAATTAGGCGCAGAACAACAGGCTAATTTAGTGCGTGGGAATACTCTGCGTGTTTTAGACCAGTTGAACACAGTTGAAAACACCTCCGTTGCTACAATGGAGGACATTACATTTGTTCTTAACCAATTCGCTTCACAGGCAAACATTGCCGGTGAATCTATTGGTGAAATGGCGGCTATGTCTGCTCTTTTGCTTGAGACTGGTGAAGAAGTCAGTCGTGCGGGAACTGGTCTGCGTATGATTTATCAGCGCATAGGTAATGAAAATACAGAAGCAGTAAAAGAACTGCAAAAGTTGATGGGTGGCGTTGATGCAAGCGTTGTAACACAAACCAAACTGTCGGACATTATTAAACAAATCGGGCCTGCTTATGCCTCTATGACGGCAGAACAAAAGCGAAACCTTGCTGTATCAATTGCAGGTTCTCGGCACTATGTCAAGTTCCTTAAGTTAATGGAAAATCAACCAAGACTTCTTGAACTTCAAGAAGAAGCCTATTTAGGAACGCATGACGCTATTACCGAGTTTAGCAACAGAAGCAACAGCGCAGTTTTCGAGATGGAACAATTGCAAGCGGCTATTACAAACTTGCAAGTCGATTTAGGAGAAAATCTCACTGATGCGTATTTCAAAGCAACTACACACACTCACACCTTTTACCAAGCACTTTTAGATTTATCCGAAACTGACTTTGGACTTAACACTATGGAAAATGTTATACAAGTCTCCGGTCTTTATCAAAACCTTGTTCGACCATTTGCAGATGTTGGTTTTCAAGTCTTTAACATGGTTATCGCCATGAAAACTCTTGGCGCAGTTCAAAAAATGATGAGTATTGAAGCGCATAATCAAAAGAACGCATACATGGCTTTGGCAACTGAAATCGAGTTTGCTAATTTGACCCAAACGAGATTCAGTGCGAATGGGCAATTGTCTTCGCAGATGAATGTCAATGCAATGAATAATTTTGGCGTTGCGGTTGATTCTACACAGATAAAGCATAACAAACTATATCTTGTTGAAAATAAACTAAATCAACAAAGACATGAAATGCAAGCAGATATGGCGGCTTTGACGGTTTCTTATAACAACCTTAACAGTTCATTAGGGAGTGCTACTTTTGAAACAACAGAATATGGGAATACAGTTTTTTACACCGCAGAAGGAGTAGAAAAATTAAACGCCGAAATGATGAGAAATGATGCGAGTTTCTTAAAAGTAAGTGCGACCCGAAAACAAACAATTGCAGATTTAAGAATGTATGCGGCATTGCAAGACGGGGCAACACTATCAACTTCTACATTTAATGCTTTACAATCACAGGGCGTTGAAGGACTATACCGTAGGAACGCCGCAATGCAGGCTCAATTAGGGGCAAGAAGGCAAGAGCATTCGTTAATGCAATCGGAGTTTTCACTGCTTGTTCCTCTTACTGCGGCCGAGCAACAACACTATTCAATAAAATTACGAGCGCAAAACCAAATGATAAATGATAATCGAATACAAATGGGTAATATCCGAAGTATGATTATTCGCAAAAAATTAGCAGGTGAAGACATTCCTATTGCGCTACAAACAGAAATGGCGGCTCTTGAAAATAAAAACGCCTCACTAATGGAAAGCAACCTTCTCATTGAACAGTCTATTATTGCTTCGGAACAAGCAGAGCAAGCCATCAAGGAAAAGACAATGGCAGAGCAAAGGGATAACATGACTGTGATGCAAGGCGTAAAGGCTGATATGCAGGCTGTATGGGCTAACAAATCCCTTGCGGGTGCAATACAGGGTGTAAGTAAATCAATGATGCCAGTTGCCATGATTCTGCCGTTTATCGTAGATTCGGAAAAACAAATGAGCGCAATTATTGCGGCAATGGTTATTCCTAAAATGGTTGCATACATTGCGGCGCAAGTAGCATTAAACAGAGAAAAGGGGAAAAGCATTGTTCTTACTGGTATGATGACAAGCGGTTTATCTCTCGTTGGGGCAGGTTTAGCAATGGCGGCAGGATATTTGCTTATTGATGCTTTTATGAGCAAGACAGGTTTCTTATCCGGTCCACTTGACAACCTTAACGAGTTTAATGAAGGACTTAACACTATGGAGTCTCGTCTTGCAGATATAATGAGCGATGAAGGCGCAATTTTGCCCGGAATTGTTGATGCTTCGATGCAGGATATTAAAAACGATGAAGTTGCTCTTGGTGAATCGTTAAAAACCATAAGAGACCAAATCGAAGAATACAAACAAGGTATGTCGGCACTCGATGAAGACAGCATTCTTTACGGTGATATGAATACGGCTTTGAAAGCCGCAGAAAATGCAGAAGCAGATATATTGGGAGTTCTTGACTCCAAAAGGCGACTCGCAAACATTAACAGAACTCTTGACGACGAATTGTTTCATGGCGCACAAATGAATACTTACGAACAAGGGCAGTTTGTTGGTTTAGACTTTACGCACATATTACCCGGAATTGGCGGAAAAGTAGGCATGGAATATGACAAAGAAATGTATAATGTAACGCACGCCGATTTAACGGGTCAAATCTACCATGAACAATTTGAAGACGAACAAGATGCTCTTGATAGAATGGCAGAGTTAAATGAAATATATGATAGAGAAGCACTAATTTCGCAGAAAAACTTTCTCGACACGATGTTTGAGCAACAAGAGCAAGCAAACAATAATGCAGAAGAACAGTTAAAAGCCGCAAATGAAACTGCAATGGGTGAAATGTTTGGCTTTGCGAATGCAAGAGAAGAACTATTTTTCGGCCAACGACAAAACTTTACTGGTGCATTATACAAGCAAGTATCGCAAGGTGGCATCGAAAACCTTCTACATAAAACAGAAATTATTCAAACCAATGTCTTTAATGGCATGACATTACCCGAAATGGTGAGTCAAGTAGCAGATGGAGTGCGAGCAGAGTTAAGAACTTCGGGTATAGGTGTATGATATGAAAACAGTCTCTTTTGAACAGTCTTATTGGCTTACAGGTTATTACGAAGATTTTCACAGCGCAAGAGCAGTTGCAGATGACAAAAATACTGCAAGTTCCCGCACGCTTTCACATACGCTTTCACATCATGGCAGTCTTTACGGCGGAGAAAATATCCTAAGTCCTCGTTTTTCTCACCCTTATGTAGAGCGTTTAGGGAGTGGTGAATATGCCGCACTTGACCCTGCGCAACACGGAGGAACAAGTTCAAATGATTCATGGGATTATGCGCAGACGGCAGATACAAAATTAAAAATGAATCGAGGTTTACATGAATGGATTACTGTTGATACAGCAAACACCGATGGCAGTTTTCCCGAAAACCAACCAAGACTTCTTATCCCGACTTCTCTTGCGGCAAACAGACAACGATGGAATGGCGCAGGCAACGAAGGTTATTTGCGTTTTTTTAACGGACATGACACCGATGGCGACTACTACATGCCAACAGGAAGTATCGACCCAACTCTCGGAGGTTCACGCTCTCTTAATTACGCAGGTTCATATTTAACAGAACCTATTCATACAGGCGGATTTGCTCGAATGCTTAGAGGCAATCTATCAAAAGAAATTAAACATACCTTTTTTACAAGTGTTTACACCGGCGAAGCCCCGCAGTCATCTCTTTCCTTTGCAGAAGACAGACCTTCAAAATACCTATTCAATGTCAAATCCCCTGCGCAACAACGGTTTCTTGTTAATACTATTTACAACGACGCAAACTCAAGCCACACATCAAGAATCCTTACCTATGACGGACAACTGCGTATGCGTGGCATTGGTGAGATGTTTCACTTGCGATTAGCAACGCATAAAATTGGCGATTGGGCTTTTGACAATTACACTCTAAAAGTTGGCTACAAAAATACCGCTTCTTATGACACTACAAGCGACGATTTTAGCGACAGTGCATCGTTGGCTACTATTGACATATCCCTTGCCAATTTAGGCATTACAGGGGCGTTAAATCAGTGGCAAGAAGGACAGGCTAATGCTACTGCCTATAATCCCGATGCTGTTTGGGCGGATTTGTATGTTTTCTTTAATTTTACAAACAATACATGGCAAGCATATTCAAACGATAATACAACTGCATTTGCAACAGGCTCTATCAATACAAGCGTAACAAGAGATACTGCTAAAGGATGGTCTCTTGATGCTAACTGGTCTAATAATGGTTCGGAAAATTGCGTAGTTCTTGATACACTAATTGATAGAGCGGCAGTTTGTTTACCTCTTAACTGGCGTTTAGGGAATGCAATAAGCCCACCGCCTATCAGTTCTATGACTTGTTCAAGCGGCGCAGATAGTGTTTCCTCAATGTCAATTACAATTCTTGATGATATGAACGAATACTCTCTTTCTGCTCTTACAACTGGTTCTTCTGCAAGCGAATGGCGACTTCTTTCTTTTAGAGATGACGAGGCTCGCCCTATTTGGTCGGGTTATCTCGAAGAAATTGCGCACTCTCAAAACAGCCACCAACAAACACTCGAAACAACTCTTACTGCAAGAGATTCCGCAGGTATTCTTGATAGAGTATTACCAATATGGGAAACGGGTCAAAACGCTCACTTTTCACTAAACCAACACATTTCAATGGATGCTGTAAATACAAAGAGAGCGTATGATACTCAAGCATTAACAAGTTCTATGTTGTTTGGTTCTTCGCACTTAACTATCGGACAAAACACATTAGGTTTTAACGAACATGATTCTTTTTCTGCGCATGAAAATCCAAGAACGCATTTGTATTCCGGACAAGCAATTCAAATGTATATTAACGAAGACGAAGCAGGCCCAAATAATCTTGAAAAACAATGGGAGGGCGGAGGCGCAGAAAATACAGATGCAGGAGGCGCAGACAATACATGGTCTTTGTGTGAAATAGTAGGTTATTCAAGCGACCTAACGGCAGATAAATTAGCGTTTTATGTTAAATATGATGATGAAACAAACATTACTTTTGCGAGTGCTAATTCAACAAGAAAAGTAATTACTCAATACAAGGGGTTATTGTCATCCGGTGGTCGAATACATGTAAAAGGCACAAATGGATATGACAATACATCAAGTGGTTATCTCATTAGCAGTATTGAAGTTGTTCGCAACAGAATACACAGCGCATTGACAAATGCGGTTGGAACAAGAGATGATGACATGTGGGTAAAAATTGTTACAACAACAGATATGCCAACAGGAGTAAATGATATTCTCTTTGAAGTTGATTCAATAAAGGTATTGAACTGGGGTGCTACTGGCGGTCAAAACTATGCTACTCAACAAACATCACAGGGCTATACAAATCCTGCGTATGACACTACTTTAGAAAATGAAACACTTGTTGAGGTTGTAACTGATAGGGCGCATAATTTGTCATTCGGAGATATATTCAAAATTGAAAATGGAATGTCACCTAATACTCAAGCGGGAAACTATTACATTCAAACACAGTTTAGGGTTATCAAAGCCCTTACAACGACTAAACTCCTTTGTATTAGCCCTCGCATGGAACAAGGAGTCCAAACATTGACGGCGACAACTGCGGCCGAAAAAGGTCAAGCAGTAGATTTGCGCAAACTATCTACGCACGCATCCCCTATTCCGAACAGAGTTCCGAAAGTATTACCTTTACTTGCTTTAAGACAGTCAAACGGAACAGGGATTTTTGATTATGGGTCATACAGTTCAACTGGCGACTTTGCAAAGTTTAACAGTGTTAAACATAGCCGTGTTCATGCTCGTTGGATGCGTGATTTGCCTTTGTCTCCATTCTTTAAGGCGCAGTTTGGAATTATTGACCCTATCCCTTATTGGCGCACAGGAAAAGGTTCTGCTCTACATTCCGTTCTTTCGCCAAATTACATTGCCGCACACGGACATGTAGGGTATAACAGCGATGGAACAGCGACGACATGGAACGGCATTAGAAGTAATCAGCACAGTTCGGGATTCCTTGACAAAAACACTACTTCAATTCATTTTGATGAAGCAGGTCTTTGGTGGTTTATCAAACGATACAACATGGAAGACGAAGGATTTATCCTTGAACTTCTTGATACAGATACAGGCGATATGAATTATTGTATCGCAAATGGCGTTACAACTCCAAGCGTTGAAGACAGTCTTACATGGGATTCCGGAACTGGCAGATTTACAACAGGAGGCCAAACTGTTTCAAGGGGAGACATTGTCATCCATGAAGGTTTCGACCACTATGACTTAAACGGTGTTTTTCAAGTAGCATCGCAATTGGCAAGTAGCACTGAATACTACGCAGAAAGAATTGAGTTTGAGCCAATGATTAACGAGTTTTCTTATGTCAAATCTGTTTATCAAGGTGGTTCTCAATGGTCTGCGGGTTCTGCGCACTATTTTAATGACCCCGATGCAATCAAAACCAAAAGAGACAGAATAGCATTTGTAGGTGGACCAACAGTTCAACAACCTCCGGCAACTCAAACAGGAAGTTTGCGCAAAGGCAATATCGAAATAACAGGGGTAAAGGGAATCAAGCAACAGTTTGATATTTCAAAAACAATTGTTAGTCTGCGCAAAGTAGATGAAAGCAATGGTTACAAGCACTTGTATGTTCTTTGGGCGGATATGCGCAATGACGGAACAGCAAACGCAGATGGCGGAAAGCGAACTACTGATTTTGGAATTATTTTGCCAACAACAAAGAATTACAAGGTAAATGTTGCACTTGCAGACCAGTTCGATGAAAACGGAGAGCCGGATATTTTTACAGAGTTAAAAATTGGCGAAGATGTAGATATTTGGAAGTTTGACGCAACCGCAGAACCATTTAGCGGTGTTGCTTGGTCTGCTTTACGCAACGGAAGCGACTATGAATCAATTGATGACAGGTATGCAGGTTGGAAAGACAAAGGCGGCTCATTCCTTATTATCGACGCATCCCGATTTTACAACTTAAATACTGCCGCAACAGGTGGTCGGACTGGATATTCAAGTGGTGGGCTTGTGGACTTTGGCGATTATGTCCTTGCTACAAAAGGATTCCCGTTTTTGACAGACGCATATTATAAGTCTGCAATATCATCTTACAAAACAAGTGCGGGAACAACAATACATCATCACCCCAACTCTTTGTTTATGCTTAACGACAATACAACTTTGACTTCGGACATTGCTCTTGGAGGCACTGTTCTTTATGTTGATGATAATAGTCAATTTTCAACTGCCGGAACAGGTGCAATTATTTGTCAAAAGGGTAGCAATAGAGGACAAGAGGATTTGGTTTACTATTATTCTTGGACTGGAAAGGGAACTGATGCGACACTTGGAGATAAATTAACAGGCGTATTTATAACAAGTTTGCCAAATGCAGAAGACCCTAATACGGTTAGAACTCTTGTTGCAAGTGAGCGTGCAGGTTACTCAAGCCCTGCATCAAGAGCAACTATCACACTAAAAACAACTGCAAACACTTCGGGTATTTTTGAAAAAGTTCTTGTGTTTAACACACCTTCTGCGTTATTCCCGTTGCGACTTTCTGTTTTACTTGAAGGATTAGTGCGCACAGAAAACAGAGGAACATACTACGCAGATGATAAGTTGCGAAGTATTTACTCAATTACAACAGCAGACACATGGGCGAAAAACACTACAATGCCTTGTATTTATGAAATGCCAAAGACAAGACACATGCCAATCGCTGTTAATTCGGCCACAAAGGACTCATTCGGTTCTATGTTTGATGCAAAAAGTATGACTGTGATGAACATTGCATCCAACATTATTCAAAAGGATGGAAACGGAATAGGTGCAGAGCAAACGACATTTAACTGGCTAATGGATAGAGACAATATCCTTACCATTCGACAGCAAATACCCTCCAACATTGCTTTTACAAGAGCAAATCTAAAACATTCAACAATGAATACAAGAATGGGTGCGCAGATTACAAATGTGCGTGTATATTACAACGGAAACACTAATTTTGCAGAATACCCAACTCCCGTCGAAGGTGCTATGACCCGATGGCGTGTATTACAACACCCAAAGGTTTTCAGTGAAGTTGAAGCAATGGCTCTTGCAAAACAAGAGTTTTTGCGTGAGTCCAATACGCAAGTTTCTATTCAAGCAGAAGTTTTACTTCAAGCCGGAGAGAAAAGCAAAATGTTATCCGGTGGCAGATATGGATATGTGCAAGATGTTATGCGCAGAGGTTTTGCTTACAGTAGAAAGGCAAATGCTTCTTGGACTAATTTATGGGGCGGTATGCCATTTAACGGAGTTCAAGACTTTGCGCACTCACCTCAAACTTTGTTTAGGCATTCTTTAGATGCTACTTCGCTTACAGGCGCAGAAACAAGAAACGATAGCATTACTACTGTTCAAGCAATTGTTGAAAATCAAACAGTCTTAGAAGCGAAAGGAATACATGTTCACGGTGCTACTGGAAACCATACTCAAGTAGGCAACATAGTTTTTACAATAAGTGGGCCAAGTTGCACTGCGCAATGGGATGCTTCGGGTGCAGGTTACGGTTCTACTATTGTTTTACAGAATGGATGGAATACAGTTGTTGGCAATGCTTCGCAAAGACTTTCAATATATTGCGATAGCGGATTTACCCCTCATTCGGGTCTTCATGGGGTAAATTATCAATTTGGTATTTCAAGAAGCAATGGAATACCACACTACGGAACAAACAGTTTAACGCCTTGCTTAAAAATTATCCATGTTGATAAGAACACACCAAAGTTAAGCGAAACTTCAAACAATGAACTAAGGCTTGCGATTAGCATTCACGGTGCTTCGGGCAATGGTCGTTCAACTTCGCCAGTGAGCGATGCAAATACATACAAGTTATGGCTTTTGGATTACAGATTTAACGAAACGACAAGTGGTTCTGCGGGTTCGGAAAAACCACCAGTATATAGTGTAAATAATCTGCTCGGTTCTGCTTCTGTCGAGATTACAGGAAACGGTATGTTTGAAGTGCAGTTGCCTTCTTCATACTCAAGCACAGCAAAAAAAGTTATTTTTTCTGTCGATTATGACTATTTACAAAGTGTTGCACGCATAACAGGAAGTAATTCATCGCAGATTTACAATGCGCATGACATTACAGGTTTAACCACATACAACGGACTTGGTTTTAATGTCACAAGCGCATTCCCTCTCGGTCATAGGATTGACGCAGGTATGGGGAAACAAGCAGAACTGCGCACAGCATTTTATGCGCCTCGTCTTGCTATTGTAGATGACATAAATTATGTTCCCGCTTCTACGGTGTCTTTCACTGATACTCACAGCGATTTGACAAGTGAAACTCTTAACATTGCAGGTATTACTTGGGATAAAAAAGAGAGTGAAATTGATAAGGTTTCTTTGGATTTACAACGAACTGAAAAACACTTTAGATACACACTTGCGGGTGTCTTTAAGCAATTTCAAGAAGACGGAGGCTTACCGAATAGGCCACCTCGACCCGAATTGCCTCCGCCAACCATACCGCCAGTTTCACCTCTGCCGCCAATGGGAGGGGGAGGGACAATTCCCGCTCAAGCATTTAACAAAGTTGGCGCAGGTGGCGATGCAACTTCTACATACGCAGGCTTGAGTCTTAACCTTATCAATAGAGGCTCAATAAGGGGTCTAAAAGGCAAAGCATCCTTTGCAACCGATGTGGGGCTATCCGACGGTTCATTTAGCGTTATAGGGCAAAATAGGCCATCTACTGCGCTTTCATCGAATAGGGATATTGACGGCATCGAATCAACAATGATGAGTAGCGAAGGCGTAAGCATTCCTGCATCCGATGGATTTGTTTTGGGTGGAATTATGAATCCCGAAACAGGCGCACAGGGCGAAACACACAGCCACAGCATCAATGTGCGTGTGCCAAACGATGTATCGGCGGGTGGATTTGTAGAAGTTATTGCGCAGTTATCCTTCGAGGGTGATGAATCACTAAACGGGGTATTGACAACTACTGCGACCTGCGCAGAAACGGGGGCGACAGTAAGCCAAACAACCTCTACAACTGGTTCGACAGCCCGACAAAGCAAAAATCTCTTTTCAAATACTGCTCTAAACGGCGCAGAAGTAGCAGGCAACACACTGACAATCAAAGTAGAGCGTAGTCCTGCGCAGGGCAACGATAACGCAGGTTTTTCTTCTATAACGATTCATTCTTTGTCTGTTAAAATGCGCAGATATTCAAATCTCGGTGTAGCACAGAGCAACAGTATGAAGCCATATTGATTGGTGGAGTCGAAGGGACTTGAACCCTTAGCCTCTCCGTCGCAAACGGAGTGTTCTTCCGATTAAACTACGACCCCAAAAGGATGCGGGAGGCGACGAAGGAGGAAAACAAGACACAGAACCGAAAGCCCATCGGAGGTATGTTGTCGCTCTCCCGCAATTAACCCTTGTCGCTATGCTTTATTAAACCCATGCCTTGCGCATGTCTTTAATCCGCCTTGCGGTTGTTCTGCCAACACCCTTAATTTTCATTAAGTCTTTCTGCGTAACCTTTGCCTTTAATAATTCCCCAAGAGACCCGTATTTTTCAAGTAATGCTATTGCGATTGGTTCAGTAATTCCTTGAATCGCAATCAACGCACGCAGTCTTGGGTCATCCGGCATCTCTTTGATGGCAGGTTGAAACCTTGTGCGCATAGCACTATTCATGTTGAGTATGGCGAGCCATTCTACGAAGTCATCCATGTTATTGAACTCGATTAGGCGAACTTTAGGAAACTGTGAGTAGAGGGTCATTTTGAAGGATTTGATAATTCTTTGTTGGCGCAGAATCTCTCTTGCTACTTCTTGTCTTTTCGCCTTGCGGCCTTTGAAGTATGGCTTGAGTGTTGTATTATACACTGCGAGGATTGGGTATTCGACTGCTTCGCATAGTTCGGCCAACTGATGTTTGACTGTGCGACCATTGCGCCCGATGCCGAGAATACTGCGGTAAAGGTCGTTTATCTCCTTTGCTTCGATGCCATAATCCCCGATGATATAGTCGCCAGTCTTGAGTCTTTTGACGATGCACTGCCCTTTCGGGTCAGTCTTGCGATTCCCGACTTTGACGAATAAACGATGGAGTAATTTGTCATTCTCCCTGTCGTCTGCGGTTATCATTGCGCATCACTGCGCAGATAAGGTATTTAAGCGAGCGTTTCAATAGAGAGGGTTTTCTGCCAATGGTTCATTCAAAGCCCAACGCAGGGACTTGATAACGCCACGCAGAGCATTGTAGTTGCGTATCGCCCTGCGCATTTCTGCTTGGTCGCCCCATGATTTATCCGTGAGGACTCGAAGCCATCCATCTCTTACTTTCGATGCTTCTTTCAGCATCTCTCTTATCTCTTCTTCATTGCGCACAGAACCAACACCCTTCGCCATTGCATAAATTATGTTTTCGATACCAGTTTGGACTCGGTGCGTGTTCATATTTTCGCACTGCGCCTGCTACATATTTTCGGGTAATCCCTTCGATGTAGTCTTGCCAACCAAGAGCCTCTATGAAAAGGCATATTTTGTCTGTTATATCATGGTTTTCTTCATTGGATAAAGCAGAGGGGGGTGCGTAGAAAGCCAACTGTCTGCGCATCTCTTGAACCAGTGCGACCCGAACATGATGAGGGGGATTTGATACACCGATAGCACGCTCAAGGCATGGGGGTAATGCGCATTCGCCGTTTGTTGCGCCGACTGATATTCCTTCACCGACTGAAACCTTTTTGCGCACAGGAATTGGATTGTCAAAAGCCCATTTTACTAAGTCAAAGCATTCACTTTCCGTAATAATACCTTGAAACGGGTCGATGTTGATGTTTTCCGGTAAAGGCTTTTCCGGAATCCGGTAATTGAAGGGGTCTTCTGCGAAGTCATGCGCAGGTATAGTTACAGCCCACTTCTTGCGTTTGGGGTTGTATGTTCCCGAAACCCTTGTCAATTTTTCCGGATAGCCGACTCCATCGAGACTACTCAAACCCTCTGCCATTTTCCTCTCATACCTGTCAAGGTGGATAGCCCATTCTCGGCCTCTTACGGGGCGTTTGAAGCATTGGTGGATATGAAACCCTCTGCCAGTCGCAACGAGCCTTACATCGCCCTCTAAACGCTTAATTAGAGCGGCTACATCATGCTTCACATCATCCATAGTGAAATCATCGTTCATATCGAAGTCCCACCATGCTCTATCCATGACGGCCGAATCATAATCTCCGACTTCATCGAAGGGGTATAGAGAGGTGTAGATTGAGGTTTTACCGTTCAATCTGCGTATATACTGAACGAAGTCTTGTCTGTTATGACAAATAGTTCGCTTGAGTCCGACTTGACGGGGGAATTGTAGCATACAAACCAACGGAGAGCATCAGTCCTTAAGAACCACACGATGATTGCATACTCCGCATACAGCAACTCGCTCATTGCCGGTATCAATATCGCCAGTTATTAGCATCATTGGTTTTCCTTTTTCATCGCTGACGGTCATTTCACCGTCGCATTCTGCGCAAATAATCATTCTTCTTCACCCTTGCTCTTTATTCCGATTAGTGCCATCGCTTCTTCATGTGTGCATCCACTATCCATAAAGAGAGCGTATGCTTGAGTATCTCGCCACTGCGTAGCCCACTGCCATTCGGGTTTCATTTTTTATCACCAGTAATCTCTGCGGCACACCGCTTGCAGTGTATCACACCCTCCATAGCAGGCCGGTGTTTCATAGGCTTTCTGCACTTTATGCGCAGATGTTCCGGAGGCATCATAGGTAAACGCCCGTCAATTCTTGCTCGCACTGTGCGGCAAAATCGCACCATTGGGGGCAGAAGTAGTCCGACCAAACCATAGGATTCTCATGTGCTTTTAGTCCGGCTACTGCTTTATCCAGTGCTTTGATGAATGCGTTGTTGCTACGGCTATTGACCTTTTCGACAATAAGGATTCCTTTATCCTCTCCGAGCATAACCTGTCTTTTGGAGTCATTAACCATTTTCATAACAAAATCCATATTGTCGCAGTCCGGTGCAAGGTATGCAAAGTGCGTGATTGGCCGAGTCTCGCCCATCAAGCGCAACATGTGCGCATAGTAGCATAACTCTCTGCGTGTGCGTGAAAGTTTACCGTCATTCATGTTTCCGGTCTTCAATTCATAAATACAAAGTCCACCGTCGGGATGAACTAATACTGCGTCGATGAGTCCGACAAGGACTACATCACGCTCTGCGTCATAGACTGCTCGGTATTCTTCATACTCTATCGGTTTGAACTTATCAATACCCCATAAATCAATGCGCTGTTGCTCAAGGTTCACCATTTCATCAATGCCTTCTTCATGTGCTTCGGCAGGGATTAAAGGCGCAAGGGTGCTTTGACCCTCCCAATTATCATAGAGCGTTTCAAGTCCAGTGTGTATGCGTGAACCTCTCTCCATCTGCGGAGTAGCAGGCATTCGCATATCCTTCAAGACAACTTTCTGCATCCAAAATTGGCGAGGGCATTTTGAGTATGTCATAAATGAAGACTTACTCAACTTAAGCAACTTCCCCTCTTCTGTGGGGTCATAACTTGAATTGACTTTCAATTCTTCAATTGACATTTTCGATGGTTCTTTCATTCTTCCTCATCCCGCAATTTATGTTCGCAGGCCGGACAGTTAATAGGCAAAGCAATATCCTCAAGAAGAGGTGTGTTGATTTTGAAACCACACTCCGAACATTCTTCTTTATGAAGAAGTCCTTGCGCCTCAAGCATCCGAACCATAACCATGTTTAGTTTGTCGCATTCTGCGAATACAACTCTCAACATTTGGTTCTGTTGCTCAAGTGTAGTAGTCATCTCCGCAAGTAGTGCTTGCATCTGTTTAACTGTGGGCTTTTTTGTGTCTCTCGCCATACTCTCACCACGCACCAGTCCTCATATAAACCCCTCGTCAAATCCAACCCATGCCGTCTAAACCATTGAGGGCATTCTCAAGTCGAACAATGTCCCATCCCATGACTTCATAGTATGGTGCAACTTTCTTGAAGACAAATCGCTCTGCTATGTGCTTGTAGCCAATCTGCGCAATACCTTCGACTTCGCTTGGGTCATCGAAAGCAATGTATTCACCCTTCTCGTTTAGAGTAGTCAAGAAGTAGTCATCCTTGCGATAACCTTTGCCTAAGTGCGTGTTCGCCCACTGCGCACCCGCTCTTGCTTCACCGAGAGTCGAGTATTCGCTTAGGTTTTTATTCAACTTTGCTTTTATGCAAAGGTCTCGGACAGGAATACGGCCGGATATTATGTCCGAAACCAAACCCTCAACTACTCCGGTGATTTGAGGTTCTGTTTTTTCCTCAAGAATGCCAGTGATGGTTGATTGCAAAGCAGACTTTAGCGCATTCGGCAATCGACCCTGCTTCATTTCAATACCCTTAACATAGACTTCGGGTTCATGTTTATGTCCGTCAGTCCATGATACGCTCGCCGCATAGCGGTTCTTAGCCATGATTAGGAATGTGTCGCACCATTTTTCAAACTCTGTCTCAATCGGACTCATGCGCTCATTAACTGTGCGCAGAAGTTCTAATCCCTTTTCCGGAGACTCAACATCGCACATAATCGAATCTGTATGACCGTAGCGCACTTTGCAACCTAATTCGTTTGCAATATCACGCAGTCGGAACAGTGTTTGTCTCGATGTAAATGTGATAGCAGAAGCAATATCGGGGTGATAAAACCCACACTTACTGTCTCCCGCCACACCATACATAGAAGCGACGAGGGATTTAGTCGCATACTGCAATGCGTCATACATTTTGCGCTCTTTATCAGTCTCCGCAGACTTCATCAATTGCTTGTATCTGTTGCGTAGAACAGTCATTTTATCCATTTGTCTGCCGAGCAATCCCTCCTTCTGCGCAAACTTAACTCCGTTCCCACAATCAACTCCGTTATCATCAAGCGTAGTCCAACAAATGTTATGCAGTTTGATGTTGCTATGATACATTGCCTTAATGTCGAGAATTGCAATGTTTGGATAGACACCGGCCACAGGAACTTGAATATCTGCGCCTTCGTAATCAACCTTCTCAAATTGAGGTTTGCTCGGTATCTGTTCTTTGAACTCTTCATCACGCAGAGCGAGAATAGGGAAAACCTTCGTTACATACGGTGTGGTGCGTATATCGCACTGCGCAATGTGTTGGACTGCGATGAAGTAATCCAATGCACCGACCAAATCGTTTAGTCTCGGTAAAAGGCGCACATCTTGGCGAGCATAGTCAAGGTATGTTCCTATGTCCGTAAAATAAGTATCATGGCCGTCTTTCAAATCAACCTTAGTCTCTTTCAAGCAGTATGTCGATACTGCGCCTAATCCCATCGAGGGGAGTTGTCCGTTCTTCAAAGTCCATAACTTCTTAAAAGCAATCATCAAGTCTATGGTGTTGTAGCCTGCTATGGGTTGCGCCCACTCTCCGAAGTCATATCGGACTCTGCGCATAGGCGAAAGTGTGCGTATGTCGAGGCCATTAGCCTTGAACCTCTTGAATAGTTGTTGGCAGTCTGCATTGACTACATTCCAACCAGTGAGTATGTCGGGGTCGGACTTGCGCATAAGTCGAGCAAAGGCTTGTAGTAATTCTTTTTCGTTGTCGAAACACTTGAACTTGCGCTTATCGCTTACGCATTCTTTCATCCCGTCGGGATGGTCTTTGCAAGGGATTGCATCGTAGAAACCCGCTTCATAGTCGGGGTGAGTGAATAGAACATACTCCCCATCCTCCGAATCCTCGATGACAATAATAGTTATTTGGCCGGAGTCTGTCATCCACTCCATATCGAAGAACCATGTTCGATGCTCATACATTGGTATATTGACACGGTTCTCAACGAGAACTTTGTTCGGGTGCGCAATGTTCGCCTCCCATGTGCGCACTTTCTTTGCCGCATCCTTCAAGTCATCGGTATTATCGAAAGTCAGTTTGCGTAAGTCCTCTCCGTAAAGTCCCTTGTAGGAATCGGAGGGCATAACCGCAAACGGTGCATTTAATTTGCCTATGCTGTCGCTTTCAATGTAGCAGAAGGGTTGCGCCGACACAGTCCTCTGTTGCCTGTTCCCGTCTGCATCCCTATATCGGATTAAGACGCTATTCTTCTTCGTTCTCTCTACTATCACTGTTAAGCCTCCAAATGTTATGATGAGCAATGTCCTCATAAACCCATTGGTGCATAATGTCCTTTACATCATCAAACGACTCAACCTTAGTGTAGCCAAGAGAAAGAACAACCGACTCAAGACGAGTCGAACTTATTCCCTCAATTGGGTTAATGATTGTAATTTTAGGAATACTGCGCAGTAAATCGGATTTGTTGCGTTCATTCAAGAGGTGCTTATGCAAACCCCTGCTTCGCCATTCCTTGCGCACATAAGTATTGCCAACAAACGCAAAGTCTCCTATGCGCAAAGAGCCAGTATATGCAATTGCTTTTTCACCGACCCAAAGAACCCAAAAAACCATTTCATCGAAAATACTCGGATAACCTTTATCGGTTGCGCATAGCAGTGGTTTGCCCCAATCCCCTTCTAATTCTGTATGTGAGAATGCAAAGGTTATGCGCATATCCGAGAGCATCAAAATAACTCCTTCATCCTCTTATGCGCCTGCGATGGAGGCAACCATTCTGTTTTACTATCCTCTAAGGCACGCTCGGCCAAATCAATGCGTGAATCAACATACTTTTCGTTATGCTCGATTGCATCGTCTGTTTCAAAGTCCTCCATTGTCAAAACACCCGTAGTAATAAACGAGACTGCCTCGCATGAACCGCATTTGAAATCCGAAACATTCACCGGAACATAACCGGCCTCAAACTTTTCTTGAAGACCTTCTAAGGTATCGTTCATCATAAATCCGTGAGTCGTCAATTCCCTGCTTTTCTTGTCCCATTCCTTAGAAACCTCCCACAAGTCCGGAAAGTCTTTGTAGAGACTATACCACGACGCAGTGCTTTGTTTAGGGCAGTGAAAACAACCAAGACGGTTAAATGATTTGTAAAGCGAATTGCCAAGTCCCAAATGCTCAAGGTAATCTAAACAATCCGATTCAGTCCACTCCCATTCGTTGAGGGGATAACGGATTTGAGGGTCTTCTCTTATGCGCCCTTGCTCATCATACGCAATGCCAACATAAGTCCATGTAGCATTCTTTTCCTTTGCGTATGCGTCGAGCGGCTTGATTTTAGCCTCTCGACTCCACCAACAGGGGAGGCGGATAAGAGGCGCACCCCTTGTCTTTCCTTCATTCTCCCCTCTTGTTATTTTGCCGAAGAACCAATCATCCCATGAGTCTTTAGGCTCAACCTTCTCAATGACTAAGTTCTTATCCGGCCAACGCTTCTGTATGTATGATTCGATAAAGTCGATGTATGAATACAGTTCGGGGAACTCAAAATGTGTGTCCGAGAATACAATGTGTGTGACTGGGTAATTTATTGGGTCATCCAGTTCAAGCATACGCAGAAGCATGGCAGTCGAGTCCTTGCCACCGGAAAAATTAACT
>Ga0315320_10000512_pt1 | contig 31784 bp, 20 predicted proteins | sample M140m21515metaG_FD_203458 | JGI IMG/M metagenome (GOLD analysis project Ga0315320, IMG submission 203458) | Ammonia-oxidizing marine archaeal communities from Monterey Bay, California, United States - M1 40m 21515 | ecosystem: Environmental > Aquatic > Marine > Coastal | place: USA: California... | reverse complement strand
CATCAATTTGGTGTTTCAATTAATCATGGAATGGATAGGCAAACGGAATATATCGCGCCAGGTGAAATAACTCCTATTCCTCTCCAACTAGTTCATAGAGGAGATTCAACTAAATCCATGTCAGTAGAACTTGAAGTAATGACTAATCTAGGCAGTTCTTGGTTAATCGAATTCGATTCAGATTCAAGTATCTATTCTCTGGATGCTGGTGGAGATATTCTAAATCCTATTCTCACATTACAGGCCCCCGACGACCTCACAGGGACTCCTAGTAGTATTGATATTCGTGCTGTAGCTGAAGCTGAAGTTGATGGAGTCCAAACCGTGGTGCATCAAGATACTTTGAATGTTATTTTAGAAAAGATTGACGTTTTCCAACCTCCTGCTGTATCAGTTTGGGACGAAGAACATGAACTGCCAATTGCTAACTCTACTCGCCCCGATGATATCGATAACACGATACCAAGATATGTCGAATATGGCGAGTTCACACCATTTCTTCTTGAAATATTCAATACTGGTTTCGATGCAGATATGTTCCGTATAGATGTATTAAAACGCTCCAAATCAATAATTCAGGTTTATGACAATAATACTGGAGAAAGGATATTAGAGGATGTCGGCGATGGGACATTCCATTCCTCTTTCTTAGAGAGGCATGCAACTCAAGTATTATTATTAAACATCAAACCATCTAATGATCGTGCTGACGATGATTTAGGGACCATAGAAATTGAAGTTACTAGTTCTGGTAATTCTTCACTCAGAAGTACAATAATATTCACTATCCAAAGGACATTTGGTATAAGGGCGGAAGTATCACAAGATTGTGATGGTTCGCCATTAGGCCAGATTGAAGTTTCACTCTGCTCCCCCGGTTCAGAAAATGCGGTTGTTGATTTAAGAGCAAGAATCACAAGTAGCGCTAATTCAGGAGATACGGCTCTTTGGTGGAGAATTCAGAATCCTGCAACTCTACAGGAGAATTTAGATATTAGCCCAATCTATGGCCAATGGCAATTTAGAATTGAAGATGAAAATAATGAAGCAGTCCCTCGAGTTTCGCTAAGTCCTGGTGGATTTATTGAAGTATTTGTAACAGTCAGCCTCACTACTCAAGTCGAGCAAGGGAATCACACAATTTATCTGAGAGTGATTGAAGATACTGAAGAATCTGACCCTAGGTACTTCGACTTACCTATGACCTTTGAGATTGCTTCCGATATGCCTAATTTAGAGATAGTCCAAGTCACTCAAGATAGGAAATTACTACCAGGTGAAGATTATTCTATCCAAATGAAAGTAAAAAATGAAGGAAACACCGAGATGACAATTCTACTAGATGCAGAAGTAGATCAGCAAGGATGGACTGCCGAAATCGAAGGCCCTTCAGGTTCAACATTCATTCAATTAGGCGCATATGAAGAACTGAGCTTTAATCTGAAAGTTTTTGTCCCTTCTGATGCAAATAATGGCGATAAAATCCCTGTTTTAGTTACTGCTATGCCACTGGCTTATGTAATTGATGGAACTTTGGATACCAGTCAGAGTTGGTCTGACGATTATACTGCTAAAAAAACTGTAATAATGACGGTTGATCTGGGTAATGTAATCGATATTTTAGTCAATGAAATTAGTCACCCACGGCCACTAACTTTGATTGTTTTAGTAGTAGGATTTTTACTTATAATTGCCGGAGTCCAAAGTAGTATGAATCGCCGCAAATGGGCTAGTCATATGGCCCTAATTGAATCTATGAATCGTGATCAAGAAGATGTAGATGAAAAAGTCGAAATCGAAGAATCTATGCCAGATATCAAAGAGTTACCAGATTCTAATCGTTATGATGATGATGATATAGAACTTGTATGAATCTATGACTTCGTCCGAACGACGCTCCATTCTTCTTAAGACCTCTGTTAAGCGCCGGAACATTAGAGGTGTCAAGTTTGTATAGGGTTCCAGTAATTTCAACTGATAAAGAGCTCCTCAGCAAACGTCGTTCAGCCTGTATTTTCACTATGATTATGTTACTGGCCTCGTACTCTGCAATTGAGTTTGGGAGTTGGGAAGCTCTTGCAACAACTGATGACGATGGGGATGGTTTAACTTATGGGTTAGAGTTCATTATTAACACCCAGCCTCAGGATTGGGATAGTGATAATGATGGACTTCCAGATGGATGGGAATGGCAATATGGTTTAGATCCTCTTTCTCCGACCGACATTAATGGCTCAGTAGGAGATCCTGATGGAGATGCTTTCACAAATTTGAATGAATATCTTTACGGTATACCAGCGAATTGGGACGACCCTACTACTACCAATGTTCTCGATAATGGAGTATGGTGGAATGGTACGGTTCCTGTCAGATTATGGGATGAAGAAAGTGCTATGCAGTTTGTTCAAGGAACAGGATCCGATGGAGTGGATGAGGACCCAGTAGGAAACATTTGTTTCAATACATTTGATGATGATAAAGATGGGTTAGTGGATAATTTTGACCCAGATGGTGATGGCGATGCTGATTGTTCAAGTGATGATGATGATGGTGACGGATTAATTGATGAAGATCCCGATGGATGGGATACAGATGGAGATGGAATGCCAGATGGTTGGGAAGTTGCAAATAATTTAGATCCAACCTCCGCATCTAATGTTGATGGCACTTATGGGGATCCGGACGGTGATGGTTTAATCAATTTGTATGAATATGTCAATCCAACTTGGGGTACTAGGAATGGTTCTACGACACCTCCGACGCAATATTTCAGGCCTGGTCCAAATAATATGACTGCCACAGAGTCGCCTTGTAATCCAGTGTTGGGACTAGGTCCCGGTGGATGTACAATATTCACTGCGGAGGTTGATTCAATTACTCAAACAGATCCAAATAATAATGATACTGACGGAGATGGATTGAATGATTCGTATGAAGCATTGATTCTTTTGACAGACCCTACAGCTGTTGATACGGATTCAGACGGTATTAGCGATGGTGTGGAAGTAAATGCACAATATGGAGACCCTCCTCAAGCATCTGACCCTAGAAACAATAATACAGATGGTGATCAATTTGATGATGGGGAAGAAGATATCAACGGAAATGGAATTGTAGATTCCAACGAAACCGACCCTACAAGAATCGAGGATGTTGGCGATTTTGATAATGATGGTATAGATAATTGGGAAGAAAATTTAACTTGTACTAAGTGGGATGTAGCAGATACTGATGGTGGTGGCGTAAATGATGGAGATGAACTCGCCCTTGGTCACCAAACAGATCCATGTGTTAGTGAAATAGTTATCATCAAATCCATAGTTAGTTGGGATGCCCCTTCTTTGTCGCTATTACTTAATTCTACAACTGAATTAGATTCAGACCCCTCCGAATGGAGACAAGATTCCGCTCCAATGGCTTATTATGAACTAATCAATGGCTCAACCGTAGGGTTCAGATATGGTTCGATTGATGGTAATGAACTAAAAGAAGTAGATGTTTCTTTACCTGCTACGGCTGTATCTGTTTTATTCACAAATCACTCTTGGTGTTGGGACGCCTCTCCTGAGCCTAGTGAACCGCATTGTGATGACGATTATTCCGATACTGATGGCGATGGATTGGCGGATTGGGAAGAGATACTTGCCACATGGGGCCAACCCACTAACCCAAATTTAGTTGATACCGATGGAGATGGAGTGGATGATTTATCAGAGATTCTCAATCAAACTGATCCGAGTGAACCTTGTAGTAATCTACTTGATACCGACGAAGATGGATTAAATAATTACTTTGAAAATACAACAGGCTGTGATTTAATTTTCGGTTTTGGAGGCAATGGTACCGTTGATACATATTTCACTCTGTGGGATGATGCCGATACTGATGACGGAGGCGTTACTGATGGGCAAGAATACCTTGATGGGACTAATCCTCAAAACAACTCTGAAGATGACTTAAATCCTCTTGATACAGACGGAGATGGTATACCAGATACTATAGAACAAGCAATAGGTCTTGATTGGCTAAATCCTGATACCGATGGAGGAGGAATCCCTGATGGAGATGAATGCGGACCTGATTTTTGGTCATTAGGGTGTAATGGTTCTGTTAGTAATCCCTGGGATCCTAGTGACGATATAGACCCTAACATGTTAATGTTTACAGCTGCAAACTCTACTAGTGTGGACTTGAACATAACAAATTATTGGAGATGGCATACCTACGATTATTATACCGGGGTTTCTTTTGGAGTGAATAGTACTCTGGTTGGTGGAACTCCGATTCTCTTTGATGTTGGTTCAATGCAAGGTGTTGCGCATGAATCTTTTTGGATAGGGAATAGCACAAATGATTGGATAATAACATATATGCCGGGTGCCGAAATAGGCCCTGGAGGCGAATTAATAGTTCCTTATAATACAGTGAATTGGACCTCATGGAGCGATTCTGGTGCAATTCTGAATTTCTCTAATTACACTAGAGATATTGGTGTCTCAATTTTGTCTGTTGATCAAATTTTTATTAGTAGCCCAGATATTTTCTTTAACGCTCAAGTAAGAGAAAATACTACTGCATTCTTAGGAAGCAATTATGGTAAAGATTTACCGCAACCATATCTCGATAGACAAAGTGAAGTTCCATTATCGATAACGCAAGCTATTCTCAGTGAATCGGGAGCATTCTCGGCATGGGAAAAAGTTGAAGCAATACAAGATTTCCTAATTAATGGTAATAATACCACTACATTCCTTAGAAATAATGACCCAATAGTGCCAAATTATTCTTCAGATGTTGAGAGTGATTTAACTCACTATATACTTAATAACACAAAAGAAGGTTCCTGTGAACAATTTGCAACAGTTTTCACTGTAATGCTCCGTCATGCTGGTTTTGCAGCTCGTAAAGTTTCAGGATTTTCAGGGGGAGATTGGAATGGTAAATCATATGAAGTATATGGTAGCCATTTCAATACTTGGGTAGAAGTTCAAATGCAGACAAATCAGAATCAAGGAAATGTGACTTTAGGTTGGGTTCCTTTTGAAGCCTGTCCTCCACAAAATCTCTTAGAAGTTGTAGATGAAGAATGGGGTCCTAATACTTTTGATAGAGATTTGTCTGGCAGTGACTTATGGTTAAATGGTACTTTGAGATTTGTAGATAACTTAACCTCAGGAGAGAATGTAACACTAAATTTATACTTAGTCCAAGGCAATGAAACAGATCTTGTCCCTGGTTCGGCTGCAACTTCTGATTATCTTGTTGCAACAGGTTCGACAGATGAAAATGGTACATTCGAGTTATCAGGAAAGCCTCTCTTGCCGATAGAACCAGGATATGGCGCATTAGTATTGCAAGTTTTTGAGAAAGCTTATGTTGGCTCTCAAGGGATATCATTTTCATGGAGAATAAATATTACTGATGATGCAACTACTTCTTTCACATCTCCTCCTCCGGTAAATCAACCAATGTTAGGTGTAGGAGTAAATTCTAGTGTTACAGGTTATTTGAGACTCGAAAATCCTCCAAACAATGATATCTCTCTAATAGATAATCTCCAAGTAATTTTGAATTATACCACTTCCATTGATGGACCTGTTAGTATGATTTCAAATGTTGGTACAGGTGGTTATTATGAATTTGATATACCTATTTCTGAATCAGAACCACTAGGGCTTATCAATGCTTCAATTTCATTTTTGGGTTGGCATGAGGCAGATTTGAATAATGCAAGTAATCCGAGTTACCACATTCGACCACATACTGATAATTTCTTGTTTAATGTAACTCCTGCCCCAAATTTAACTGTTTCATTAGAGGGCGTCGACTTGGATAATACATTCTTAGACATTGATTCTTTGGTTTTCTTGAATGGTACTGTTCTGAGTTATGGAGATACGCCAGAGGCGTTAAATGGAACGTTGTACTTACAAATGAGACGTGCTTCAGTTAGTGGTCCCTTTGAGACTCTAAAGACTTGGTACCTAAACAGTTCTAACTGGACCTCGTCCCCGGGTCAATTCAATGTAAGTTGGTTATTTTCTGGAGATAATGTATCTATTCCTTCTGGTCCAGTTGAAGTTAAAATTCAATTTGATGCAGAAGGACTTTTCGCTAATGATCAGGTGAATTACTTGACTGAACACGGTATTCGAAGTGATGTTACTTTTTCATATGAAATGGTACCACAATCAAGAGGGAATCAGGCAGCAGTTGAAGTATTCCTCACAGATCATACTAATACCTCACTAAGTAGTTTCTTGGGGACTTATGTTTTAGATTTCAATGGCACCTCAGTCTGGAATATTTCAGATCCTGATACTCCGCGAATTACTCCTGTTTGGGTGCCTGAATCTACAGCTCCAGCAGGTGACTATTCATGGGTACTGAATTTCTCAGGTAGCACATGGCTAAATCCTGCTAGTATTGTTGATGTAGTAAGAATACAAGGGCAATCAAATGCTATTGTAAACTTAGGTAGTGAGTGGACCCCTAGAGGTACTTCTAATTGGGTTTCAGGTTTTGCTCAGGATAGGAATCTAGGGTCTCCCGTAATCGGTAATAACTCCTCAGTCACCGTACAATTGTTAGTTCCTTCCGACCTACCTCCTCTACCCGATGGTTCTCCGTCCCCAGATACTGTGATTAGACTTGGAGGGGGCTTCATCAATCCACTAAATGGAGAATATAATATTTCTTTCTTCATGCCTGGAGATATCGCATCTGGTGTTTATGAGTTAAGAGTCTTTTTGGATTATTCAATAAATCCGCCTAGTGGTGGAGAATACTACAAAGTTTCAGATGCAGATTCTGTTGATGCAGGTATACAAACTGAAATGATTGTTGTATCGACTCCTCCTTCTTTGATAGTAATTGCAGGAGAGACAATGCAAATTAATGCTACAATTACAGATATAGCAGACGGGTCACCAATTTCAAATATTGTTGCAGATGTTATTTTTGATTCAGGGGGTTCTCTAGAGCAAACTCTTCAGTCTGGTTTAACTTTAAGCGATGGGATAGCTACTTTCAGCCCAGTCATTCCTGCAGATACACCTCCTGGATTTTATAATGTTTCAATAATAGCTCCTGATGATATTCTTGATAATTTAACTGATGTAGATGCGGGAAGATGGTTAGGCAATCAAAGTATGTCAAATTTAACTGTACAAGTTTCTAGTTCTATAACTTTAGACCCATTCCCTGCTGAAGTTACAGCAGGTTCTACATTCTCTATATCGGGGCAGGTTTTGGACGCAGTAGATTCTAACAGAACTGTTGATGGACCAATGGCTGTAGAAGTATTTTTCTTGAACGACTTAAGTGAGACATTAGTTACAAACCATGTGACATCTAATAATGGTAGCTTTAACATTACAGTACCTACCGATCCATTAGGTGATGGTGTCAGCAGCGGAATTAAGACTGTAATTGTCAGTGTTGTTGAAGGAAGTACGCCATTTTATCTAACAGGAACCGGAAATGACTCTATATTAATTAGAGGAGTTACTACATTTATCGATAAGTCCCCTATTATCAATACAGTTGTTGAACGAGGTTCTAATGTCACCTTAACTGCCCGAATTGTAGAATCTAGTAATGGCGATATTCCATTGGAAGAATTGGTTGTTTCTGCTGAATTCCATGACACTTGGCTAGATGAGGTCAATTCTAGTCCTCAAGGAATTGTCAATTTCACGTTCTTTATACCTGATTCGCATCCTCTAGGGCAAATAGACTCTATATTCTATTTTAATGGTTCAGCAACTCTTCATGGTACTTTAACACTGATATCAACTATCACTGTGCGCTCATCAACTTTGATAACTGTTGATAACATTGCTGATAATCCAGCAGCTGGAGAATTATTCAACGTCAGTGGTACTTTAACATCGAGTAATGGGAGCGCAATTATAGATAGACAAGGAAATACTTTAGCTCCTAGTTTAATCTTTGAAATCGATGGAGAGGATGATACATTCACTGTGATAAGTAGTAATGTAGAATTAGATGGCTCTTGGTCAGCAACTATCCGTTTAGATTTAACATTCTCTAGAGGTACTCACAACATAACTGCAACCTTCACACCAAATGTAAATTATTACCAATCCAGTGCTGGGACGGGAATTTTTGATAGTAGAGGCTACTCTCTTCTAACAATTGTTAGCCCACTTGATTTAGACCCTGATAGTAGAATAGTTAGAGGTGAAGAGATGAATATTTCACTATCCTTGATTGATAATTCTGCCTTGCCAGTTGATTCAGTAGTTATTTCAGTAATTATTGACGGGTCAGTTATATCAAATGTAACTACTGATTTGTTGGGATTAGCCAATGCATCTATACTGGTTGATTCTAATAGAGTTGCAGGACCTATGGAAATCAGTGTGATATTTTCAGGAATTGAAGGTAGCACAGGTCTTGTTGGAGATGAATCAGTAACTAGAGTAGTAGTACTAGCTCCAACAGTGATTGAGATTACGGGAGTCTCGGGCTCTTCTATCGCTGGTGAATCGGTAACTTTCCATGGGACTTTATTGGATGAGCACGGTCAATTACTAATTGAGGGAGGAATAAACTCCGGCGGAGTTGTACATTTGTCAATTGATGGATCTGATGTCGGAGCCATATACACCACTCTGAGTAATTCCTCTACAGGTAATTGGTCGATTACCTATGAACTCCCTCTAAACACTGACTTTGGTTCACATGAAGTAAAAGTGGATTTCTTTGGAGGGTTTACTTGGGTCGATCCAATGGGTCAGGGTGATTCTCTAAATCCTGAATATTATCTCCCCTCATCTTCTGTTTCATTATTCAATGTAACACAGACCTCTCAAGTTGTTTTGACAACACCTCCCGGTGAAATTGATCGTAATCAATTACTTGTGATTGAGGGTATGCTAACAGATGGTGCTGGACGGGCACTTCCTAATAGGGGCCTTTCTGTATATATGAACGATCAACTATTAACTGGTTTAAATGTAGATTCAGATGGTAATTTTAGCCTGTTCATTCCAGTCCCTTCAGATATGCCATTAGGTCCTCGAATTGTTAAGATTGTATTTCAGGGTGAAGCATTCATCCTTTCCTCAAATTCCTCATCTGTGTTCATAGTATATTCATCTACGGATGTATTCATATCCGAACCCAGTGCGGTGGCAGTTGGAGACAATCTACTACTACAAGGAAATATAAAAGATAATCTTCCTGATGGATATCTTTCAAATCATTCTCTTGAGATATTTATTGATGGTATATTGATTGGTATCACTTCAAGTAATGAACAGGGTGATTGGTCGTTAAATTGGGTGGTTTCAGAGTTCTTGGATGTAGGCGTACATACTATCACTGTCAAGGCTCCACAACAAGGATATTACCGTGAAGGTGTTACTGAAACAAACCTTACGATAGCATATCATTCTGGAATAACCTTACAAGTTGAATCAAGTATTGTTACACGCGGAGGTCAGTGGAATTTCACCGGTAGACTTTATGATGCTGATTCCGAGGGTCTTCCGGGGTTAGACGGTCGAGAAATTATCATTTACTTGGATGGCGAAGAGATTGGAAAGACAAACACTATAGCAAATGGATTTTATGAGTTCGAACATATTTTAGGGTATTCAATTGACAGGGGTCAACATGATATCTTAGTAGTTTTCTCTGGAGAAACCTACTACCTACCAATTAGTTATAACATGTCTGTTTATGTTAGATCAGATATTGAAATTGAGATATTATGGGTTTCAGATACTATTATCAGGAGCGATGTCGAACATCCAATTAAGATAGAAGGCCGAATTCTAGAAATCGGAGGTGGCGGAAATGTCATCGAGGACATGGTAGTTACTTTACACTGGCTAACCGATGGCCCTGAGAATGCTAACGTACAATGGGATGAAGCAACCGGACATTTCAGAATACAATCTAATGCTCATTATCCGATGCCCCCTGGTCCTATCGACCTAGTAGTTAAAATTGAATCAGATAGTATCAGATTCCTTAATGGGGGCTCTGAAGATTTGTCTGTTTCAATAATGGTTCCTGTAAATTTCAAGTTCACACCAGAATCTATTGTATTGGATAAAGATGTAAGAATAATCAGAGGTATAGTAAATGTCACATCTACAGATTCATTCGACCCTGTTGCAAATATTTCTATGTCTGCTTCATTAATTAATTCCTCTTCTGGGCAAACTCATTTTAGAGTAATAGAGATGACCGATGAAGATGGTCTATTTTCTTATGAATTCAAGTCAATTGAGGGACTACCTACACTTTGGGACAGAGATTTCTGGGGCGAATTAAGTATTAATTTTTATACTGATTCCCTATTCATTGATCCTTCAAACAGAACTTGGTTAGCTACTCAGCAGAATCAAAACCCTCATGTATCTATTGAATATGAGGTTGATGAAGAATCTTCTATATTACAATCTTTACTTTATGGCTCGATCATCTTAATCATATTAATCGGAATGATTGGGGGTGGACTGTATTATCAACGTAGAAGAAGCGCTACAATAGACGAATTAGCGGGTATCTTCAGTTATACTGCTGAACTCTTAGCAGCAGGGGATGAGTTTAGAGAAGCAATTTACAATTGCTACGAAAGTCTTTGCCAAATATTAATGCGTAGAGGATTTTTACGAAGAGACTTTGAAACAGTTAGAGAGTTTGAAATAGCAATTAGATCAGCCTTACCTATCAGCGAACAATCATTAGTTTCTTTGGATAGAATTTTCGAAGAGGCTAGATACTCAAGCCATGTTCTAGGAGAAGGGCATCGTCAAAATGCACAAATCGCTCTTAATGCAGTGTTGCAGGAGATAGATCAATTACAAGATATTCCTGTCAGAGATGATTATGTTTCAATGGAAGATGATGAATTAAAGAAATAAAATTTCTAGAACCCCATTCCCACTTGAGATGCCAGTTATCTCACAACCATTTGGCATTATGAAATTCCTAAATATTCCACCGTTAATATTCGCAGAAGTTATCTGAACAATTTGTTTCTCATTTTCCATTCTACTTCGAATAACCAAATCATCAGAAGAATTAATTTTTATTGGAAGAGAAATCCCTCTTTCATTCATTTCTCCATTAAATTCATTCAATAAATCTTCAGTTGATATAAGACTCCTATTTGTGTTCTTTAAATTTTCTATATCTGAGCCAATATCTGCGACTATTACCATATGGTCATTTCTAACTTCAGACAGATGAGGGAGGTTTGTGATAAAATCTCTATGTAAGCTCTGTGCATTTGTATCCAAACCATTTGCGGAGATTTGTATATGATTTTTAATATTCAATTCGTTGTGAAGAATTTTAATTTCATGTCTTTGCCATACTAGTTCCATGGTCTTTCGAAACTACCACCCCGGATGAACCCGTCGTTCATTCTCTCTCAGTCGCAGGTTCTGGATTCCTCTTGAAGAAATTTTTTGTAAGTCTCCCTGTTCTATTAAAATCTGGGGACTCAAAAATATCTACATTAACAGGAAGACAATTTCTGAATTGCCTCATCATTATTCTTTTCTCAAGTAGTATAACAATAGCTCTGTCTGCTGATTTTCTAATAGGTCTTCCTAACGCTTGTAATATACTATTAATTGCTGGTTGAGAACTTGTGTATCTCCAAGCTTTATTGTTTCCAAATCTTTCCACATAATAATCTTTCAATGCATCCTGTCTAGCACTTGGAGGGGCTAGGGGTAGTCCGAGACAAATCACAGCATCAAGTATGTTGTTTGGATAATCAACACCTTCTGCTAACTTGCCGCTTAGGACACCTGCCAGCAGAACCTGCCTTTTATTTCTCCTCTCATTAAGTAATTCATCGACTATCCCGTTAACTCGACTCTTAGACATTCTTTTTTCTTCATCAATTATTCTAACATGTCCGGGTAACCAGTTTGCATCACCTAATATGTCATCCATTAATGCATAACTTGGAGAGAAAAAAGCAATGTGTCCAGGAGTATTCATAATAACTGCTAGAATGTGTTCCCTGATTTTTTCTGTATTCATATGATTTCTTTCTGTATATTTTGTAGTGACGTCTTTGGCTACCAAGATAGGCCTTCTATCGGCTAAAAATGGTGAATCATATTCAGTCATGATAATTTTTCTTGTCTTAGGTATCTGCAGTAAATCTGCGTACATTTCCGGTGGGAAAAGTGTACCTGACATTAATATCGCACCATTAGTACCTGAAAAAATAGGTCCGCTAATTACTCCCGGATCTAATAGAAAGCTTCTAACTCTGCCTTCATCTCCTAGTAGGTCGAAAACCAATACCAAAGCATTATTGTGTAAATATTCTAATGTAATTGCAAGTAAGTCTGCAAGCCTAGTACTCGCAGTTTCTTTTTCATCGTCATCATCATCTTGGTCAACCTTAACTCTACGTAATTGAATAATTAATTTCTTCAAAATAGAATAGTTATTATCTATTTCAATATTCAGCTCTTCATTAAGTATGGAATCGATTTCGCCGATGAAGTCAACAGTCGATATTTTCATATCTTTTTTACCAGATTTTATCAAATCACTTTCTTTAATTTTATACCAAATTTTCATTTGTTTTTCTAATTTTCTCATCTGTCTAAGAGTCTCTTTGATACTCGAGATATCATGATTATCTTGTAATTCTGATAAATCGAGTTTTTTTATCTCCTGTTCTTTTGAACCAAGGTATTCATCAATCTCTAGTCGGGAATCTCGAAAGATTTTCATTATCGCTCTCCTCTCGAGTCCATTTCTTATCCTATCTGGTAGATTATGTGCCTCGTCGACAACTAATATGCAATTTTCTAAATCTATCTTCATTGCAGATAACGAACTTTCACTCACATTTTCTACAAAAACATGATTATAGTCGCAAATCAAAATATCGCATTCTCTTACTGCTGATCTGGCAGCGGTCCAAGAACAAATTTTCTTTTTCCTACCTATTTCTATAACTTCATCTACATGTTTTGGACTTTGTAAAATAAGATCTCTTAGGTCATCTCTTCTCTTCTGTTTACTTCCCTCAACAATGTTATCCTCACAAGAGCATTTACCTGTAATTCTATCTACTTCTTCACACATGGATTCTCTACCGATAATATCCACTACTTTGACATCAGGTATTTCTTGAGCCAGCTTAGAATTGATACTCTTTATCGTCTCAACCACTATTTTATGTTGTGATTGTCTTCCTGTCAAGAATAAAACCTGCTTTGGGTAATCACTATTTCTAGCAATTTCTATCGCAGCAGCTAATGAAGCGGCTGTTTTTCCAATTCCTGTGGGTGCTGCTGCAAATAGAAAGCCATTTTCCTCTAAGGCGATTATACCTTCTGTGATCATTTTTTCTTGAGCACTTCTCAATCTTTCATGAGCTACAAAATTGCCGACTCGGATGTTGTCAGCGTGTACCATGAAAGTAAACCTGACAATAGAACGACCAAGAAGATTGTCTTTGTTAAGGTGCTCCGCACCATAAGTACGGAGCGGTGTGTGTTTGAGTTTTAGAGTAATTTTTCTCTATCAGTAATTCGTGTTTTCCCACGAGAAAATCGAGGGGCATCTTTCGCACCATATCCTACTGCGTTGCTCAATTTGGCTCTGCTCCTGATTCCTGAAAATCCAATGGTGATTTTAGTTTGATGGTGTTGGGTGAGGGGGCTTTTATGCCCCCCCACGTTTTTGTGCATCCCATCCTCGCTCATTCTCTCACCTCTGAGCGTTCGAATCATCATTAAATCGCGCACTTAGCTCATCCATGCGCTCTTGGAGAAGTTTTGTCACAGACATTCCCTCAATTATTTCTCTTCGAATATAATTCTTAGCCGCTGCTTTAAGCACAGTTTCAGGTTTTTCAGCATGAATTTTGCAGAAATCATTCATTAGAATTGTCAATTCGGGTCCCAAATTAACTTTGACACTATCTCCATGTTCGACTATATTTTCTTCTAATAAACGTCTCACTGCGTCTCTGATGACATCAGAACGATTCCTCATTCCATCAAACCCTATTCTTTGATCTAGGGCTAGTAAATAATCTTCTGGAATCCTCAATGAAACCATTGGGCTTTGTCCTCTCATCATCATCCCTCAACCTAAGCAGAATGCGTCTAGCACATAAATGTAATGCAAATGTATTGCATATGTACTACAAATGAGCATTATTTATTTTTTTTTCTTTAATTTGATATTTAGAAAAATAGAGCGATTCAATAGGGGCTACTCTTTGGGTTAATCGGGAGCGGTTCTATGAAAGTAATTAATGACGCAATTCACGGCCAATTTCGCATTGATGGCGTTAGAGAAGAATTATTAAAAACTCCTGAAATGAATAAGCTCAGTCATATTAAGCAACTTGGTCTAGCACATCTTGTATTCCCTGGAGCTCACCATACCAGGTTTGAACACTCTCTAGGCGTATCTCATATAGCAGGATTGATGGCTGATTCCATATCACTAAATGAGCACGACAAATCTACTGTTCAAGTTGCAGGTATGTTACATGATGTAGGGCATGGCCCCTACTCTCATACTCTGGAACATATTCTACATGAAAGAGGTGGGCTTGACCACATGTCTATCACTGAAGGAATAATTCTAGGCGAATATGATGTGCTAAGAAATGACGAGGATAAGTACTTTGATGATAGAAGAAGTATTCCTGAAATCCTAGAATCTTTTGATATTGAACCTAAAGAAGTCGCAGGGCTCATCCGCGGGCCTAATGCTGGTGGTACTGAAAGAAATCTACTTGAATGGGTTGAAGGGAAACAGAATTTTGTGTATCAGGACGATACATTGTCTCACTTAATCCATGGTCCTGTGGATTGTGATCAGATGGACTATCTATTGAGAGACTCTCACTTTACTGGCGTTAAACATGGGATAATAGATCATCACAGATTAATAGAATGTTTAGAAAGACATAGTGGAGATGTAGCCGTCGAAGAAGGAGGGTTACCGGCATTGGAAGGTATGATGATGGCCAGGGGCTTGATGTATAGCGCAGTTTATTTCCACAGAGTAACTAGAATCACCGAAATCATGCTTTCCAGAGCAGTCGAGAGAAGTGCTGAAGATTTACCTGATTCAATAGACTTACAAAAAAGAGTTGATTCAGAAATTTGGGGAGCACTTTATGATTCAGGGGGATTCGCTAGAGATATGATTCGAAGATTGAAATACAGACAACTTTTGAAAATTTCTACTAGTCGTAGAAAGCAAGATTTACCCGAAGAAATTATTGAAAAATTAATCCATTTAGCATCCAACTCTTCTGAAAGAATTGAACTTGAGGATGAAATTGCAAAACGTGCAGGACTAGATAGTGGATATGTCGCGATAGATGTTCCATCAGTAAAATTACTACTTTCCGAACCTCGTATGTCTCAGGTGGATATTAGAATAATTGGTGATGATGGAAAAACGAGATGGTTCAAAGATCATACCCCCATAGCAGAGGCATTAAGGAAAAGACAGGTATCCCAAGAAGTAGTTTATGTTATGACTTTACCAGGTTATGAGAAGATAGTTGGTCGTCTCGCAAATGAGTACATTTTCTCATAACTAATGTTTAATGAGTTGTTCAATCCATACCATTCAAAAGGGGTTAGTCAGTCCTCTGCTTGCCCGATAACTAGTCAAGATTCGGAAACCCTGGTGAATCCCATGGATAATACAATGAAAAAAGTATATGATAGTGTAATTGCAAGAGACCCGAATCAACCTGAATTCCATCAAGCGGTGGAAGAGGTTCTGGAAAGTTTAGTTCCAGTAATTCAAGCACATCCTGAATATTTACCAGTAGTGGAATCAATGGTTGAAGCAGAGAGAATTATACAATTTAGGGTTCCTTGGTATGACGATAGTGGCAAATTGAATGTTAATCGAGGATTCAGGGTCCAAATGAATAGTGCTATAGGTCCTTACAAAGGAGGACTTCGATTCCATCCTTCTGTTAATCAATCAATACTTAAGTTTCTGGCATTTGAGCAAGTATTCAAGAATAGCTTGACCGGATTACCCATGGGGGGCGGGAAAGGTGGCTCAGATTTTGACCCTAAGGGTAAGACAGATGCTGAAGTAATGCGTTTCTGCCAATCTTTTATGATGGAATTATGGAGGCACATTGGAGCAAATCTAGATGTCCCTGCAGGTGATATCGGCGTTGGAGGTAGGGAAATCGGTTACCTCTTTGGAATGTATAAAAAATTAGCAAATGAATTTACTGGTGTACTTACTGGCAAGGGTATCTCATATGGTGGCTCTCTGATTAGGCCTGAAGCTACGGGATATGGTCTAGTTTATTTCGCTAGAGAAATGCTTGCTACGAAGAATAAATCTTTTGATGGCGCAACAGTTTCAATTTCTGGTTCTGGTAATGTAGCACAATTCGCTTGTGAGAAAGTTCTAGATCTTGGTGGAAAACCGGTCACAATGTCTGATTCAAGCGGATTTATTCATGACCCTGAAGGTATCGATAGAGAAAAATTGTCTTGGATTATGGATTTAAAGAATAATCGCCGTGGACGAATTTCAGAGTATGCACAAAAATACTCTAGTTCTACTTTTACTGCTTCTGAGCCAGAGCCTGCATCTAATGGATTATGGAATGTGAATGTCGATGTCGCACTTCCATGTGCTACTCAAAATGAGATAAATGGTGTGGAGGCTGAAATGCTTGTTAGTAATCAAGTAATGGCTGTTGCAGAAGGAGCGAATATGCCTTGCACCCCTGAAGCAGTAGAAGTTTTCCTTACTAATGGTATAATGTTTGCACCTGGTAAGGCAAGTAATGCAGGAGGAGTAGCAACTTCCGGACTTGAAATGTCACAAAATTCCTTGAGGTATAATTGGACTCGAGAAGAAGTTGATGCTAAATTAGATCAGATAATGGTCAATATACACAAGAATGCGGCTGAAACTGCTGAAAAGTATGGAATGCCAGACAATTATGTAGCCGGTGCTAATATTGCAGGTTTCCTTAAAATTGCAGAGGCAATGACAGCACAAGGCTTAATTTAGATTTTAATTTATTCTTCGTCCATAGCTGATAAGAATTCTTTCAATCTCTCCGTTCTAGGTTTTACAATTATATCTGAAGGTCCTTCTTCTTCAATAAGTCCTTTATCCATATAGATGATTCTGTCTGCAACATCCTTAGCAAAATTTATTTCATGAGTAACAATCACCATAGTCATCCCCTCATCTGCTAAGCCCCTGATGGTTTGTAGTACAGAACCTATTAATTCAGGGTCCAAAGCACTAGTTGGTTCGTCAAATAGTATCACTTCTGGATGCATGGCTAGAGATCTTGCAATCGCAACTCTTTGTTTCTGCCCTCCTGATAAATTTCCAGGATAAGCATCTATTCTATCTAACATATCTACTCTTTCTAATACTTCAAGAGCAATTTTTTCTGCTTCCTGTTTATTCATACCTCTGACATACTTAAGTCCTAACGTAATATTTTCTAAGACTTTCAGATGTGAAAAAAGTTCAAATGATTGGAAAACCATACCTATCTTAGAACGAATTTCATTCACATCTGCTAAAGGGTTATTTATGATTTCACCATTTAATTTCAATATTCCACTCGTTGGTTCAATCAGTCTGTTAATACATCTAAGTACCGTTGATTTACCACTACCTGATGAACCAATTATCGCTACTGATTCTCCCTTTTTAACCTTGAATGAGACCCCTCTAACTGCATGAACACCTCCCGAATATATTTTTTCAAGATTTTCTACGATTAGCACTTCATTATTCATCTAATTCCCCCCTGAAATTCCTAATCCTGGAATTCTAGTCTTTTGTTCTAATCTTCTCAATAGTATTGCCAGAGTCCATGTGACCACGAAATATGCAATCATTACCATACCCCAAGTCCAAAATATTTGGAAAGTAATTGCAACAACTAGTTTCCCTTGGCGTGTTAATTCTGTGTATGCTATCACACTGGCTAGAGATGAATTCAATACAAGATTGACCATTTCATTTCCGAGAGGTGGTATACATATCCTGATTGCTTGTGGTAGAATAATTAATCTCATAGTGCCCATGTAAGTCAAACCTATACTTCTCCCTGCTTCCATCTGTCCCGATGGTATTGCTGCAATCGCGCCTCTGATAGTTTCACATTGATAGGCTGCTGAGTTTAATCCCAACGCGAAAATTGCGCTAAGATATGACCTCTTTCCGGGTCCGAATAAACTTTCATTGACATAATCAATCATTGGAGAAATTAAGTTATCTAGAGGCCCTAGATAAGATGAAATTATTACTAATTCATCTGTCAAGTCAACTCCTATATTTTGTATGTGTTTACCCAATTGTACTCCGAAATGGATAAACATAAATTGGACCAATAGTGGTGTATTTCTGAAAAAATCAGTGTAGAGAGTTGCTATACTATTTAGAGGTCTCAAACTCCATGGATTAATTGAGATATTGAAATCACTAATTTTCATATTAGTTCGAGATAGTTCAGGAGTGATTCTTCTAGTTAATAAAAATCCTACACCTAACAATAGGCTAAATTTCATTAAATTATTAAATTTCAAATCAAATTTATTTAAATCAAAACCTACGAATAACTCCGTCAAAATTATCGCCCATAAAGTAACCAATATGATTAATTTACCTGCATAGAAGTTTTTCCTAGAAAAGCTACCATCTGTCAAAACAAATAAAACTCCTAGATAAGTCAAGCCAATACCAGTAATTAATCTAAAGAACGCGCTAGGATTTCCAATTGGCGCAAAGATATATCCTAGTTGTGCAGATAACTTTGGAGTATCTGAACCAAGTTGAAAATCATGAAAATCAACTAGTGCAGAATAGATTAATTCAATACCTCCATTAATATTCATCTGTCCTGTAATTGGAACTCCAAGTAAAAGTGATAAACCTAGTATTTTAATCACCTTATTCCTATGCCGTTCAGAGACCAGGATTCCTAGGAAACCATCAGATTCTGTTTTTCCCTTATTGATATGGCGATCCACAAATATCGATATAGAAATTATCGATATAAAGGTGAAAATACCCAAACCAATTCCACTTTCTCTAGTGGAAAGAATACTAATTGGCACTACTAACCAAAATAATAACAATGTCTTTTCAAGATCACTTTCAATCATTTGCTTTAATGTGGTCGGAGCAGTTTTACACATTGCCAGCATTATACCTAAAAAGAAACCAAGTAAAATCCCAAAAATGACTATTTTCACTGTAGCTTTCAAACCTTCCCAAAGATTATCTTTTGTAAAATCTACAAACTCATTGAAATTACTCAAGTCTACGATTTCAAAGCCAACTGGATTATCCTCTCCTCCATTTTCGGTATAGAAAATTTTCCCATTATCGCCCACAATAATGCCTCTAAATGCAGTTTCCATTGCAATATCATTTATTCTCTGATTCGTATTACCATTTGGAAGCAATTGAGAGGTTACAATATTTCCTCCATCTTTACTCAGTGCTACAAAACCTTCTTCGCCTGTCAACAATATCTTTGTTGTGCTCAAAATTTCTAAAGAGGTTAAATTGACATTTATACTAGTACTATAATTTTCCGATTCAATTTCTTTTATGGTCCATGAATATCCAACTGTTGTTGTTAATGACTCTTGAGTGGATTTCAGGATATTCCCCTCAGAAGTAATTGCATAAGCTCTATTTGCCTTGTAATAACCGATAGAAATAATTTCAGACTCTGCCACAATTTCCGGAGTATCTCTTACTTCCCAAGTCAACCCATTGTCTTCTGAGCCAAGAATTAATCCTGATGAGCCTGATATTAATCCTCTTTCATTCTCAAATGAAACATCAAATAACTTTTCAGAGGTTAATAAATTTATCTCTGACCATCCATTTTCTTTGAAAATCTGGATCCCTCCTGAATCAGTAACAATTACAATTTCGTTTAGGTTGTTAATTGATACTGAGTTGATCTTTGTTTGATTATCAATATCTATTTCTATCCATTCGCTTGACTGAATATCTTTGTAAATCACTGCACCGTTCGCACCTACTGCAACAATTAGATTTTCATTAAAATCTGCAGCCAAGATATCTTTGGTTGTAGGAGAATTTACTAGGCTCCAATTTTCTAATCTTTCACCATAGATAATTACACCATCATCTCCAAAGACCCAAGCATTCCCATTAGAATCAATTACTGCAGCATTATAGTCATTATTTGAATCAATAATAACTTCATTCCAAGTACTTTCATAACCTTCCGCAAGGTTTGGTGTTAAGAAAATAATAACTAATAAACTGGCTATAACTAATATTCTTGAGGATTCAGGTATTTTTTTCCAAGCCACAATTCTTTCTTCTTTAGGTAACACATTCACACCTAATTTAGAATATGCCTAATTCAAATTTCCCATCTTCAGTAGCATGTATCTTTGGATCCCAAAGGGGTGTAAATGTAAGGTTCACATGTACGCTTTCCAAACCTTGAGTACTCAGGGCTGCTCTATGTACTGCAGCCATTAATTCCGGCGCTATAGGGCACCCCGGACTTGTCAGGGTCATGTCAATTTCTGCATGTGTATTTTCTATCTTTACATCATAAATAAGGCCTAAATCAATGACAGAGATTTTCATTTCGGGGTCTTCAACCTCATTTAAGGCCTCAAGAACTTTATTCTTATCAATCATCCTAAGTCTCCGAAAGTATCTTCGCCTCTTTAATCACTCTATTGAACATATTCAAGAAACCGTTTGCTCTATTCGGGCTTAAAGCCGTTTTCAACCCCATTTCTTCTACATATGCGGGAGTTAACTTTGAAACTTTAACTGGCTCCATCCCATTTACAGCAATTGCCGTTATAGTCATTAGGCCCTGGACAATTTGGGCATCTGCTCCGGCTTTTAGTATGAAGAGTCCCTCCTCATCTAGAGTACAGATTACATGCGCTCTTGATTGACAACCTAAAATCTGGTTTTCTTCCGTCCATTCTTCTACAGGTAGTGGATTTGGATTATTCTTAGCATAGTCAAACAATAATTCATATCTTTCCATTGAATCAAAACAATCTTTGAATTCTTCAACAATATCATCTAAATGCTCTGGCCAAAGTAAAGACATGTTGCATCGTAAGGGTTTTTTTTATTCAAATGATTGTTTATTTATGCAAATTTTTCACATATATATTTCAGATGTGTGATGAAACCTTCAACTTCTTCTTGAGTGTTATATATCCAGAAAGATGCTCTATTAGTCGAGGGTACGCCCAGTGCGTCCATCAGCGGTTGTGCACAGTGATGCCCTGTACGAACCGCATATCCACCTTGATCTAGTAATAATGCTAAATCTTGCGATTGAATTGTTTCATGTAAAAACGATACAGCTCCGGATGAGTCCTTGTTAGTGGGATCTCCAAAAATCTTTATTCCAGGTATTTTTATCATTTCTTTACCAGCGTAAGCTGCAATTTCATGTACATGTTTGTGAATATCTACCATATTGAATTGTTCTAACCATCCCACTGCGGCTCCCCATCCAATTGCTTCCGCAATTCGCGGAGTACCAGTTTCAAACATTTCATGTCCATTCTTGTAAGTAGATCCATCAATAGTGACTTTTTTAATCATTGAGCCCCCAGTCATGAAAGGTCCCATTTCCTGTATCCTTTCATTCGAAGTTAGAAGGCAACCTATTCCTGTTGGTCCAGCCATTTTGTGTGCAGAGATTGCTAAAAAATCGGCACCGAGCTCTTCAAAATTTATTTTTTCATGCGGTGCACCTTGTGCACAATCAATCAAAACTTTACAATTATTTTTTTTACTCATTCTTATTATTTCTTCAATCGGATTTCTAATACCTAATACATTACTAGTGTGTGTTACACAAACTAATGCGGCTCCCTCCAAAGCTATCTCAAAAGCTTCCATATCTAGCATGAATGTTTCATTATTTATTGGGACATACCTGACTTCTACACCTTTTTCTTTAGAAAGTTCTTGCCATGGTACAATATCTGCATGATGCTCCATTTCTGTAATGACTATTACATCGCCATTATCTAAATTGTTTTTTGCCCATCCATAAGAGACAAGATTAATGGCTTCTGTAGCGCCACTAGTATAAATCATGTTTTCGGGTTTAGCGCCAAAGAAATTAGAGATTTGATTCCTGGCATTCTCTAATGCAGAGCTTGCTTCATCGGCTAATGTATGGTTTGACCTGTGTGCATTAGAGTTGTAATTTTCATAAAAGTTGCTCATTGCATCAATGACGCATTGAGGTTTTTGCGAGGTTGCAGCATTATCAAAATATACCAAATTTTTTCCATTTGGTAATATTCTATCGAGTATAGGAAAATCAGCACGAATTGCCTTAACATCTAACATCTGTACATCTCACCAAGTAGACCGTAATGCTAATCAGATATCAAATAATGTATTTTTTATGCATGACATTTATCTCTGTAAACCTCTCTGGCCTTAATGATGACATCGGAGTTCGGACAGAATGTAGTTGATTCGCTTGGGAAAAAAGATCTTAATGAGGATGGAAATATTATTAATTTAGCAATAGTAGGCAGTAGTAGGTTTTATGATTTTCAGATATTTGAAGAATTGGTTGAGAATTGGGTTGATGATAATGGTTATCCAGATTTGATAATAGTGGGTGGTGCAAGCGGTGTTGATTACATGGCAGAGCGTTGGGCAGACAATAATTCAACTCCAATAGCTATTTTTTCAGAGGAGTGGGATGATCCAAACAGGACACTTAGAGACAGAGGTCGATCAGAGGCGCCGAATTCACTCACTGAGAAGATTTTACAGTCGGCTACGGATATACTCGCAATCCCTTCAACAACTAGTAAATGGACAAGAATAGTAATTGAAATGGCTAAAGAACGTGAAATATCTTTGACAGTTTACGAGATTGGCTAATGAAATATCCAGTCGAAAATATAACTTAATCATCTAATATTTGATTTAAAATCTTCAATAATCCTCTGAGTGTAACTTCGCTAATTCCTGAGACTTTACAAACCTCGCTTTGGGTTCTGGGTGAATTACTATTTTGTGATGCTTTGTAAAGCATACACCCAGCAATACCCGAAGGTTTCTTACCTTGCCAAATCATGTTTTCGCCAACTTCGTCCCACAAGTCTCTAGTATTTCCTAATACATTAGGAGGTAATTGTAAGTCCGAATGAAACTTTTCAAAATATTCTTCAGGTCCAGTGATGTGGTGAGTATTCATTTTCCTAGCAACTAATCTAATTGTTCTTTTCAACTCTTTTTCTTCCACTTCTGTAATCATATCAAATGCCTTTGCAATTACATCAATCCTCCTCGGTATTCCTGCTTGTCTTGCTGCAATGTAAACACAAGCTGCTGTAACACCCCTTATGCTTCTCCCAGTAACTATTCCTTCTTTCATGGCGTGCCTGTATAGATTTGCTGCTTCCTGCTCAATCTGTTTTGGCAACCCCCCTCTATCTCTAATAAATTGCATTGCGATAGTCAAATTTCTACTTCTACTGTCTCTAGTTTTACTTCTTTGATCAACCCTTTGTCTTCTCCGCCATTCACGTAAATTCTTTCCTGTCATACCATGCCTTGCTGCAGCACCTGAGGTCAAATCCGCTCTACTAATTTCTGTTGACAAGCCCTTATCTGAAATTGTTAGAGATGTCGGAGCGCCAACTCTACTCCTGTCTTCACCGCTTGAATGATTTGTCCATTCTGCTCCGGGGTCAATCATATTTTCAGCCGCAACAAATCCACATTCAGAACAAATAGTCTCTCCCCTTACCGAATCAGTATCCCACGAATTAGAGTCACAAATTTTGCACTTACCAGTTACAGCCTCTGTCCCTCTTGAACGAGAGGGCCTCTTACTAGGAATGACTTCCCTTTTCCTTGAATTATTTTGCCCATCGAGATTCGATGCGTTTTTTTGACTCTGATATCTGTTGTTCATCTTATCAACCTCTAGTTGTATAGTGGTGCTGACACTATTTAAACCTCTCTATTTCCTATGTCAGAATTATTTTTTTTAAATTGATTTTTCTGTTCTTCGAAGCGCCACCTTCTTGCACCTGTTCCTTTCCGAAAGGGGTATGAGTGACGGTAATCTGGTAAGGACTCCCCTCTATGATAATCATTTACAAGCAGGGGCAAATATAGTCGATTTCCATGGCTTCGAACTTCCAATTTGGTATACCTCAATCCAAGAAGAACATATGTCTTGTAGAAATAAATCGGGTCTATTTGATGTTTCACATATGGGCTTTTTCGAATTTGAAGGCGACGAAGTAATCCCATGGCTAAATTCAATAGGTACTCAACAGTTTATTAATTTCGCAATTGGTAAATGCGGCTACACGCATTTTCTCGACGAAAATGGTCATATAATTGATGATATGATTTTCGCAATAAATTCGGAAAAAAGTGTTTTTGGAGTTCCTAATGCCTCTATGATTCCTACAATGTGGGAATGGTTCAATTCCAAACTTCCTGTAGATGGTTCAGTTAGAATTAACGATCTGTCGAATGAAACAAGTATTATCGCCCTACAGGGACCTGAATCATTATCAATTTTAAGGGATGTTTTAGGCGAAGAGAATATTGTTTCTAGATTCTCATGCCAAGATATCGCCAAGAATAATTTAGATATTACAGGATGGATTCAAGGAACAGGCTATACAGGTGAAAGAGGCGTTGAGATATTCATCCCCAATCGACAAGCCTCAATTCTATGGGATTCTCTAATCAAATCGGGTGCCATTCCAGTCGGCTTGGGGGCAAGAGACACTCTTAGATTGGAAAAGGGGTATCTTCTATCGGGACAAGATTTTCTTTGGCCAGGTCTAGGTATTCAACCAGAAATAGATATTCCAGATGGATTTCTTTCACGAAATTCTGTTGAGACAAATGTCCCATTTGGATTGAATCTAGAACATGATTTCATAGGAAAAGAATCAGTAATCAAATCTTTAAATTTAGGTGCTAGGTGGCTTGGTTTAGTTTGTCAGGAAAAGGGGCCTAATCCTAGACCAGGGCATATGGTATTCGATGGACCAAGTGATTCCGCAAAAAAAGTGGGTTATGTTACAAGCGGCGGGCCGTCTCCGAGTTTGAACAAAACAGGTATTGCAATGGGTTATTTCAAAGAAGTATCATTAGGGCAAGAATTGTGGATTCAAGCAAGTAGTCGCAGAAGAATCAAATCGATTGTTGTACAAACACCCTTCGTTTAAATGGTAAAGTTTGCTAACTATGACGGGGTAAGTATCATGTTTACATCCCCTCACGCACATGCATGGCTATATCCGATAAACTAGTTGCTGCTGCAATGAAAAATCTTGAAAAATTATTAATCAGCAAGGGTCTCAATGCTGAGGGAATGATTTCAAAATTTGATTTCGATGGCGATGGAGAAATTAATATTGACGAGTTTGATAATGGTCTAGAAGAACTTACAGGTAGTCGAGCTCCCCGAACCTATTTACAGCCTATTTTTTCTGCTATCGATCAAGATGGGAGTGGAAAATTATCGTCCTATGAATTAATGGCCCTTTTAGGGATTGAAAATAAGACCCTGATAAATTCTTCATCTCTTATTATTTCAAATCATGTCAAAGAAAAGTACAATGGAGAATATAGATTACAATCTAGTAAAATTAATGGTAAAAATTGGTATTTAAATTCTAATAATTGTAGACTATACTTTTACAATGCTAATGAGGGGGGTGCTCCATCTTGGAGTTTGGACGATAGAGAACAAGACGGGAGTAATGATTGGTATGGTGGTGGCTGGACTAGAGTACCTGCTGATGGAAATATTCCAGTAGGCACACGTCGATTTGTAGGTGCAGGGAAAATTACTATTTTAGATAGTGAAATTTCAGAAGGAGAAAAAGCATCTGAAGATGAATCTGAAGTAAATTCTGAGAATGATAGGTCTGCGAATTCAGACCCTGAAGAATTAGATATGGTCTCAATGGTAGAGAATTGGTCTCTTGATTTTGGACAAATGCTTGAAAATGCTGAGAGTAATGAAAATATCGATTCTATTAAGATATCAATGGATGAAAGATTTGAATCAGAGGTTAAACAATTACCGTTGGTGGCACGAGCTCCTGCTAGAGCGATTTGGAAAATAAAGTCGGACGCTGTGGTCACTGTTGCCAAAACTAAATTATCAAATGATAATGCTAAAATTGTAGCAGGTTTAGGTATCGCTGGAGCGGCAGTTGGTGCGTTATCGACTATCGATATGAAAACGGAAAAAGAAGAAAACATTACTCAATCTGGAAGTGACCCCCTCCTTTCAGAAAACAAGGAGGCTCTAAATTCAGGTGATTCCTTGTATGAATCTGATCGAGTCGATGTTCCTGACAGAGTTGAAACCGTTTCTCAAGAAAGTTCTGATAATCGGGCTGGAACTGAAGATGCTGAAATTCCAGAAAGGGTAGAATTGCCTGACAGGGTTTCAGTTAGTGAGTCTACTGCAAAGTCATTTTCTGATGAAAATACACCGGAATCAAAGGTCAATAGCATTTCTTTAGAAGAAATAATTAATCAGATGAATGAAGCAAGATTTCTGAATGAGCAGAAAGAACTTATTTCAGGATTTCAAGGAAGTTTATTCGAATTATCATTCAGAGTTAATTCAGTTGATCGTACATTTGGAATTGGTATTTCCGACGAGTATAGGAAAGGCAATACCTTACATGTAACTTCTGGGACACACGATATTGAAGTTAGAATGGTCAATGATTATGATACTAGTAAGATATTAACGGGTACTGAAATGTCTTTACAAGTCTTGGTCGATTCATGGAATGGGATTAGGAAAAGATTGATAGTAAATTCTATTTAAGCAACTTCAAAAGATTCTTCTATCATTTCATCAAGACTGATTCTCGGCCTAAAACCGAGTCTTTCTTCCAATACCCAAGCATCTACAAGTCCGAATACTTCGTCATCATCGCTTTGATTTAGTTCTATTTCACAACCAGTTTTTGAGTTATATATATTCGCTAGATCTAGCATAGAGATACCTTTTCCTGAACCTACAGCTATCTCTTCCCTAGTTAATGGGGGGTTTTCGATTATTCCGCCAATTACCTGTATTAAGTCTTCAATATGGATGAAATCTTTGGGATTAGAGCCATCTCCCGGAACATTGATCCATCCTATTTGAGATTCTCTAGCCCAGCGATGTAATATTCCATTTCCGGGTGGTCCTGATATCGGGACGCCTTGTACATTTGATGCTCTAATTACGCTAACAGGTTTTTCAGAATGTGCCCTGTCTAATGCGTTTTCTTCCATCCACAACTGTCCTTCTGCTGCAGTGTCTCGCGGTGCTAATGTGGAATCTAGGCCATAGAATGGTTCTCCAGGTTCCCATTGTGGATGAACTCTCAGTGTCCCTACTATAATTAGGTGAATACTTCCGTGTCTATCTACAGCATTTAATATAGGTCTAGCTGCATTCATCATTTCCAATTTAGTTTGTCTATCATTTCTCTCGAATGATGACTCAACAGGCCTAGAATTAATATGTATTAGTGCGCTACAAGGAGTTAGTAAAGCGTCAATTGTTAGCTGTTCTTGAATGGCTTCATCTGGGATTATTACTGCCGCATCTCCTAACATTTCCACTATGTACGGGGCAACAAAAGTATCTGACGCAGTGATGGCAACCTTCATTCTAACGTACCCCGACTACTTCCTAAACAATAAGAGGATATCGGTTAGTTGTATATATCTCACCAACGAACAATTAAGTCATTATTTGACATGCAGAATGTATAAGGAACCGGTGATAGGCTTATGGATCAACTTCCCAATTTAGGTCGCGAACACGAAATGCTCTCTGTAATGGGGCTAAATTCAATAGAAGACCTGTTTTCTAACATCCCAGAAGAAGTTAGGAGAAAGGACCCACTTCCCCTCCCGGCCCCTCAATCTGAAGAAGAAATCTGGAGAGACGCCCAGCATCTTCTTGGTTCCAATATTAATTTAGATTCAAGACCTTCTTTCTTGTCTGCAGGTCTTTCAAGAAACTTTGTTCCAACTATGGTGGGGATGCTAGCAACTCGAGGTGAATTCTTGACCTCATACACGCCTTATCAGGCTGAAGTCAGCCAAGGAATGCTTCAGGCTATGTGGGAGTTCCAAACAATGATTTCTGAGTTAGTAAATTTACCAATATCTAATGTCAGCATGTATGATGCATCTACTTCTGCTGCAGAAGCACTTACTTGCGCAATAAGAGTTCACAATAAAAAAGCAGTTCAGAAAGATACAATCTATGTTTCTGAACTAGTTCCTCCTCACAGAATGTCTGTAATTGAAAATTATGTCCAAGGTTCTGGAATTAAGCTTAATGTACTCAAACATGACGAAAACGGTCATTTAGACATTAATGCAGCATCCATTGCCCATGGTTCATGTGCAGTGTATGTCGAACAGCCTAATTCCTTTGGAATATTGGATGAAGGATTAATGCAACTTAAGGAAAAGATTGGTGAGAATACTGCGTTGGTTGTTGGTATTGATGCTGTTTCTCTAGGTCTAGTTTCTCCTCCGGGCAATTGGGGTGCAGATATTGTTGTAGGGGAAGGTCAACCGTTCGGAATAGGGCCTACATTTGGTGGTCCAATTTACGGTATATTTGCCTGTAATGAGAAATACATTAGGCAGATGCCTGGTCGGATAGTAGGGCAAACCCGTGACACAAATGAAAAGAAAGCATTTACATTGACCCTATCTACTCGTGAACAACATATTAGAAGGCATAGAGCCACCTCAAATATTTGTTCTAATGAGACCTTAATTGCTTTAATGGGTGCTATGCACATGTCTTTGTTAGGACCTGATGGAATTACAGTCTTGGCTAAGAGAGTTGCAGCATCAACCGAAGCCACTAAAAAAGCTCTAAGTTCAATTGAAGGAGTAGAATTACTCTATCCTAATTCATCAAATTTTAGAGAGTTTGCAATCAAGATATCTGGAGATTCAGAAAAAGCAGTGTCGTTCATGGATTCTGAGGGAGTGATCGCAGGATTACCTTTAGGATTATGGTGGGAATCTCATTCGTCGTGTATCTTAATTGGTTGTGACGAAAGAACCAGTACTTCAGATATTTCCTCACTGGTTTCAGTTGTTAAGAAATGGACTCAGGAGGTGGTTAATTGAGCGATATATTTTCATTCAATGGTGCTAGAAACGCTGGTTGGTCTCAACCTAAACCTATTTTATCCGACTCCGAAGTCTTAGGTTCAATCCCTTCCTCTATGATAAGGGCAAGTCCACCCGCTTGGCCACGTGCTAGCGAACCGGAATTAGTCCGTCATTACACATGGCTATCTAGAAGGAACTTTGGTATCGATACCGGTTTTTATCCTCTAGGTTCTTGCACAATGAAACACAATCCAAGAGTTAACGAGAGAATAGTCAATCTACCAGGGATTGATAGAATGCATCCTTTGCAACCCGAACATCAAATTCAGGGAATACTCTCAATATTCTATGAAATGCAGGAAATGCTTGCTGTATGTTCTGGTATGGACCAAGTGACTTTGCAACCTGTTGCAGGCGCACAAGGTGAATTTACTGCGATGCGCTGTATTCAAGAGTTTCATCGAGAAAGAGGTGAAGGCCATAGGAACAAAGTCATAGTTCCAGATTCTGCCCATGGAACCAATCCTGCATCTGCATCAATGTGCGGATATCAAATTATCGAGATACCAAGTGGTGAAGATGGACGAATAGACCTAGATGCTTTACAATCAGTCGTTGGAGATGATACTGCTGCAATGATGATAACAAATCCGTCAACATTGGGGGTATTCGAGCCGGATATAGCTAGTGCTTCCGAAATTGTCCATTCAGCCGGTGGACAAATGTATTATGATGGAGCAAATTTCAATGCTATTATTGGGAAAACTGACCCTGGTTTAATGGGTTTTGATGCCGTGCATTACAATTTACATAAAACATTCAGTCAGCCACATGGAGGAGGAGGACCAGGAAGTGGGCCCATAGGTGTAAAGAAACATCTTTCGAAATATCTACCCTCTCCACTAGCTTCCAGAAGAAAAATCATAGAAGGCGATCCTGAGGGTGTAGGCGATGGTTTCTGGTATAGTTGGGTCTCACCAGAAAATACGATAGGTAAGGTTCAGCAGTGGCACGGAAATGCAGGAGCTGTAGTCCGTTGTTGGGCTTTTTACAGGAGATATGGTAGAGAACTTGAGAGGATGTCAGAGCACGCAGTACTGAATGCAAATTATCTTCGTTTCAAAATAATGAATCCTGATAAGGATGTGTTATCAAAAATACATGCTATGCCTACGGATGGGGCACCTACCGATTTTGTTATGCATGAATTTACTCTATCTATGATTGACATGAAAGATAAAGTGGGAGTTACTGGAAAAGATATAGCTAAGAGATTGCTTGATTATGGAGTAATGGCTCCCACTCTTTACTTCCCAATGATAGTTCCTGAATGCTTAATGATTGAGCCAACTGAAACAGAATCAAAAGAAGTTTTGGATAAGTTTGCAGATGATTTCCTAAATGTCCTGACTGAAGACCCAGAACTGATCAAAGGTGCTCCATATACTACTGATGTTTCTCGCGTTGATGAAGTATGGGCTGCTAGAAATCTTATTCTTAGGCACCCTGGTAATAATAGTGAAGTCATTTAGAGAAGAACCTAGAAGAATGACTCTCTCGGACTCCCGTGGATTTAGGCAACGAACAAGATTGGTTGCTTGGTGAATCTTCATGGTGGCCTAACTCTGAGAGTAGACCTGCAGTCTCAAGAATTGGGGATCTACAACCCCCTGAATCTTGGAATCACACTGATTCACAATTAGGGGGTAAAGGATGGGTACGACAAAGGCTAAAACCTGTGGGGCCACAAATACTGTATACCTCTTCTTGGTCTATTTTCTTCTTAATCTCGAGTTCTGCACCGTTAATTTTTCCTAATAAATTACCGATTGATGATCAGCTTTCAGCCATAATATTATTTTCTTTTTCATGGTTTTTATTATTAATACCATTTATTTGGTTTTCCAATTCAAATAATGAAAATTTTACTTTTTTTCCTTTAGACTTATTTTACTTTTGTTTTGGAGGAATATTCTTTATCTTACATATTCTAATTGATCCCAGATTAGGTTGGTTTGGATTTCTATTGTTTCTAATAGCATGGGTTAGGACAATCAGTAATATTAGCAATTCATTGAGTGTAAATTCATCCAGGTGGTTATTGCCAATCTCTTTATCTGATTTTTCCCAAGATTTTTTTAATGAAGGATGGATAATCTATTCTAATAAATTTAGGAATGGCCTTATTGCAACTAAATCAGATACATTTGGGCCTTATTCAGCCGAATTAACGGGTGTTTCATATCGAAATTACCGATTCATTGCATTTAGTATGGTATATCGCGATCGAATAATTCATGATCCATTCAATATAAATTTCGTCTCAAATGTTCAGATTGATGACTTTCTTTTACAACCTCCATTAAAAATTTCAGGAGAACATTGGCCTGAGATTTTTGCTGTAAAAATAGAAGAAGAATGATTTTTTTTCTAATCTCTTATACGGCAGGCATTTGAACTGTATTGATGCCCGAGGTGTATGGATGTATGTATCATATTAGGGTCCAAATCGGATTTGCCAGTAGCCAATAAGTGTGTGTCAGTGTTAGACGAGTTTTCTATATCTCATGAAGTAAGGGTTGCTTCTG
>Ga0315320_10000511_pt1 | contig 31787 bp, 25 predicted proteins | sample M140m21515metaG_FD_203458 | JGI IMG/M metagenome (GOLD analysis project Ga0315320, IMG submission 203458) | Ammonia-oxidizing marine archaeal communities from Monterey Bay, California, United States - M1 40m 21515 | ecosystem: Environmental > Aquatic > Marine > Coastal | place: USA: California... | reverse complement strand
AGATGCAAGACGAGCGAAATGGCGACCCCATGGGTCGCTCCTCCAACGTAGCGTTGGCCGCGTATGACATTCAACATCGCGAGAGCGCCTTTGACGCAAACGTCTCTGTCGCGGGACAGAGCCAGCGCATGCAGAAAGAGGGCGGCATGGTCCCATCGCAGTGGACCATGGAGCAAGCGTTCGGTGGCCTAGCCATTGGCAGCTTCGACGTCCTGCCGGGCGATGAGGTTGTGTGGTCGAACGACGCGACGCAGACGTTCTTCCCCCTCGAGATGGCGCCCGCGCCGATGGCCTCCGAAATGGCTGAAGAAGCCGCTGCCGAAGAAGCGCCTGCTGCTGAGGAGGAGAGCGCAGCCGATGAGTTCTCGATGGACGAAGAGGATGACTTTGACATGGGCGATGAGCCGGTCGAAGAAGAAGCCGCCGAAGACGACCGTGGCGGTGAGGGCGCGCTCACGCGACCCGAAGAGACCGCAGACGACGCCGCCGAAGGCGACCGTGGCGGTGAGGGCGCGCTTACGCGACCCGAAGAGACTGCAGACGCCGTCGACGGCGAGCGTGGCGGCGAGGACGCGTTGACGCGTCCAGAAGAGGCTCCCGCTGAGGAAGAGGCCGCACCGGAAGAGGCTGGCGATGACGCGGCCGATCCTGTGGTTGAGAGGCTGGCCCTCGAAGATGATCTTCTCGAAATGGACGAACTCCCGGTTGTACCTGACGAGGGTGACTTGGCTGCCGTAGGCTACGCGACCCCATCGGTCGCCGACTTCTCCACCATGCACTACCTCCAAGATGGCTCGAAGGTCGAGCAGAACTGGAGCGTGGACGGTGGCGACGGCATGCTCACTGCGAGCCAGACGACCGGTCTGCGAACACTCGCGTACAACTTCATCGTGGACGAAGAGTGGGGCGCGTTCGAGCTCTCTACCGTCACCGTGACGCAGTTCGGCCGAGGCGTACCGACGACGGCCGTGTCCTTCAGCCCAGCGCTCCCCGACCTCCGACGACCCTTCAACGGCCGTCTGAAGAGCAGCTTTGTGGTCGACATCAACGGTCAGCGCTCCAATATGCACGGAACCGTGGATGTGTGGTGGACCGACGCAGGTCCGAAGCTTCAGTTGGTGCCGGCCGGTCCTGAGTGGTCCGAAGGGCAAGACATGGTCACGACCATCAGCTACGGCGTTCCTGGCCAAGCTTCGGTCCGTATCAAGCGCGTCGCTGCTGAGTGATCCCCGACGGTGGGCGGCCTTCTCGGTCGCTTACCAGTCGTAGAAGCCTGACCCGGTCTTCTTCCCCAAGCGCCCAGTGCGCACCATCTCTTTCATGAGATCTGGGGGCAAGAAGGCCGGGTTGCTTAATTCTTCAGCCAAGTAGCTTCCGATCGCCATTCGGACGTCGAGCCCGACGAGGTCGGTCAGACGAAGGGGTCCGATCGGGTGTCGGTAGCCAAGCACCATCGCTTTGTCGATGTCTTCGGCGCTCGCCACGCCCTGCTCCACCATCCGGATAGCCTCCATCCCGAGACAGACGCCCAGACGGGACGTGGCGAATCCCGGAACGTCTTGAACCACGATCACCTCTTTCCCGATGCGCTCACCCACTAGCTGCACCGCTTCGAGCACCTCAGGGCGGGTCTGACCGCCCACCACGACCTCGAGCAGCGCCATGATGTGGACGGGGTTGAAGAAGTGCATTCCGATCACACGCTCGGGATGGGGCACCGCCTGTGCGATGGTGGAAATGGAGAGCGAAGAGGTGTTTGTGGCAAGGATGCAGCGCTCGGACACCGTCTTCGCGACCGATTGAAAGAGACTCTGTTTGAGCTCCATCCGTTCGGGGACCGCTTCGATGACGAGATCGGCACCTTCCAACGAAGTGCCCATACTTCCACGGTGGAGGTGGGCGAGCGTGTGCGCTTGAACCGCTTCGCTGACTTTTCCACGCGCGACGCCTTTTTCGAGGTTGGCGGCGATTCGACCGAGCCCGGTCGCGAGGACATCTTCGTTGTTGTCTAGGAGGTAGGTGTCTATTTTGGCCATGGCAAACACCTGCGCGATGCCGTGTCCCATGGTGCCCGCTCCAATCACAACGACATGTTGCATCTCTTCTCCCCTTTGTTGTTTGCGGTACGTTAGCCGGTGAGTGGTGGAGGGGTCCATGCAGGAAGTTGTCATTGTTGATGCAGTACGAACGCCGGTCGGTCGATTTCAAGGTGCTTTGAGTGGTGTGCGGCCGGACGATCTCGCGGCGCATGTGATCGCCTCGTTGATTGAGCGGACCGGTGCCGATGGCGCATCCGTCGATGAAGTGTTTTTTGGTTGCGCAAATCAGGCCGGTGAAGACAATCGCAACGTGGCCCGGATGGCGGCGCTCCTCGCAGGGCTTCCGTACACGGTCCCTGGCGTGACGGTGAACCGACTGTGCGCTTCGGGTCTGGAGGCCGTCAATCAGGCGAGTAGGGCGATACGCGTGGGCGACATGAGCCTATGTGTTGCCGGTGGCGTCGAGTCCATGAGTCGGGCCCCGTTGTCGATCGCGCGCGGCCCCCAGCAGCCCAAAGCCGGCAACACGACCGCGTGGGACACGGCGCTAGGCTGGCGGTATCCGAACCCCAAGATGGAGGCGCTTTTTCCGCTCGAGGCGATGGGCGTGACCGCAGAGAATATCGTGGATCGAACCGGCATCAGCCGTGAGGCACAAGACGCGTTTGCGTTTGAGAGCCACCGCAAGGCGCTCCATGCGATCGAGCAAGGCTGGCTCGACGAGGAGATCACACCGGTTCGTGTGAAGAAGCGTCGTGAGGTGGTTGAGGTGTCTCGCGACGAGAGCCCTCGGGCGGACACCAGTCTCGAGCGCTTGGCGAAGTTGCGCCCGGTCTTTCGTGAGGGTGGGAGCGTCACGGCGGGTAATAGCTCGCCGCTCAACGACGGCGCTGCGGCTATCTTGCTGGCCTCCAAACAACGTGCCGAGCGCGATGGCTTGGCGATCCGAGCGCGTGTCGTGGCGATGGCTTCAGCCGGCGTAGACCCACAAGTCATGGGACTTGGACCCATACCTGCGGTCGAGAAGGTGTTGCGTCAGTCGGGCCTACAGGCCTCGGATATCGACGTTTGGGAACTCAACGAGGCGTTCGCAGCCCAGTCGCTCGCCGTGATCGACGGTCTCGGCATCGATGCCGCCAACGTGAATGTACACGGAGGCGCGATCGCGCTGGGTCATCCGCTGGGGTGCTCAGGCGCCCGTATCCTCACAACGCTCCTCGGCGTGATGGAGCGTGTCGGAGCGCGCCGCGGCATCGCGACGCTCTGCGTGGGTGTGGGACAGGGCGTTGCGACGCTTATTGAGCGGGAGTGCTAGGGACGGGCTCGATCGCTTCGCTCGGGACGAAGCGCTCGACGTTTTGACCGTTGGGCACCACGACGATCTCTCGCCAGTTGATACCCCACGTGCCGTTGATGGCGCGGATCTCGTGTGCGCCTCCGGGGATGGTCAACTCCACAAAGGGAGCCTTCTGAACGATCGGCGCGCCGTCGATGTAGATGTCGGCCCACCGTTCGGCAGCGAGACGCAGGGTGAGGCTACCTGGGGCACCCTCGGGGTCTGCTCCCGTTCTGGCTTGCGGCCAAGTGGCCTCCGGTGCGTCGCCGCTGTCTTTGGCCGTCTGCTCCAAGATGAGGAACTCGACCCGTCGGTTACCTTGACGCCCCTCGTCGGTGCGGTTGGTGCTCCGTGGGACACGCGCTCCGTAGCCCGTGGGCAACATGCGAGCTCGCGCTACGCCTTGACCGACGAGGTACTCCACCACCGCGATCGCGCGCAGTAGCGATAGCTCTTCGTTACGCTCGGTTCGTCCGGAGGCGTCTGCGTGACCGGCGACCTCAATCAAGGTGATGTCGTCCATCTCGAGCAAGATGTCCCCGATCTGATCGAGGATCGGTGAGGCGATGGGCAAGAGCTCGTCACTCCCGAGCTTGAACTCGATACGTTCGGTGATCTCGATGGAGGCTTCCGCGAGGAAGACCGTGCGCGGGCAACCGTCTCTTCGCTCCCGGCGCTCCTCGGTATACCCAGGCTCATCCGGACACTTGTCATCCTTGTCGGGCACCTGGTCGCCGTCTCGATCTGGACAACCGTAGGCGTCGGGGGATCCGAATACGTCGGGACACTCGTCCTCGATATCGATCACGGTGTCACCATCGCGGTCGGGACAGCCACGATCGACGCCCGGGATGTCTGGGCAGAGGTCGTCTGTGTCGAGGACGCCGTCGTTGTCGTTGTCGACGTCTGGGCAGCCGTCGCTGTCTTCAAAGCCGTCTACGTCTTCTGGCTCGTTTGGACAGCCGTCCATCTCGTCGAGGATCATGTCGCCGTCGTTGTCGAACTCTGGGCAGCCGTCCTCATCACGGAAATCGTCCATATCCTCGGGGGATTCCGGGCAGGCGTCTTCTGCGTCGATGATGCCGTCGCCATCTTGATCTTTGGATTGCGGGCTAAACGTCAGCTGAGAGGAGATCTGGAGATCCGGCGCTTGTCCGCTGGCCAGCCAGCCGTAGCCGCCGCTGACGGTGAGGGCGAGACCCTCAGGCAGTAGACTTCGGAAGAAGAGCGAACTGACGGCGCTTTGATGGGAGCCTTTGGGTCCGGACGCGAGATCCCAGCGGGTGGCGGTCTCGGTGCCGACGGAGAAGCCCTCGGAGAGCTCATACCACAAGGCGCCTGTGCCCAGAGCGTGGCTTCCGTAACCCCAGCCGCCAACGGTGTTCTCAGATGCGCCACGGAAGCCGACGTTGAACAACCACTTCAGGGCCGAGGCGTCGCTTGAAACGGCGGCGACGAGGCCGCCTTGGATGGCCCCGCCAAGACCCTCGTCAGCGTTGCCGGTGGGGGCGTAGAGTTGCGGAATCAGACCAAACTGAATCTGGTCGCTGCTTTGGTCCAGCCGCCAAACGGCTTGCAGGCGTAGGTCGCCTGGGACTACGCGAAAGGCGTCGTCTTGGCTTGGCGGGAGGAGCGTATAGGTCGGTACGAGTAGATCGATCCGCCACTGCTCATTGAATCCCCATCCGCCGTGCAGGTAGGCTGGAGCACGAACCCGCGCGACGCCACCCTCGACAGTATTTCGAGACAGGGCGCCGTGGACACCGAGCGCCAAGCCTTGTTCGGCGCGCTGCGGGTCTTCTCCTTGAGGGCTGCCGACGCCCTGAAGAGCCGCCGACGAAGGTTGAAACGAGTCGACATTGGCCGCCAGGGCCGTCGCGATCCACCACCAGAGCATCATGTCCTCCTAGCGCCAGCATAGCCGATTTGAGCACATCTAGCGCCGAGGTGGGTACTTCCTTAACTTTCGTTGCAGGCTTTGACGGTGTAGACCAAGCCTTCGAGCGGCTTCGGAGATGTTGCCACCCGCGGCGGCCAAAACGTACTCGATGTATTCACGTTCGTGCTTGGCTAGGCTCGGCGGGCTGTCGGGCACGAGGACGTTGGGGTCTCCTTTGTCCGCAAAGAAGGCCTGCTCAAGCGCATCTGGGTCGCAGGGTTTGGTCAGGTAGTGACGCGCGCCGAGCTTGACCGCTTCCACCGCGGTCGCGAGGCTCGCGTAGCCTGTCAACACCACAGCGCGTATGGCGGGGAGCCGTTGAACCAAGTCTTGTAGGACCAAGAGACCTCGCTCACCGCCAAGGCGAAGATCGATCACCGCGAACTCCGGGCGATGCACGGCAGCCAAGCCTAGCGCGCTCCGATGATCGGGTGCGCCGAGCACATGGTAGCCTCGATCTTGAAACTCGAGCTCCATTGCTTCGCGAAATGCGTCGTCGTCGTCGACTACCAAGAGCGTTTTTTGTGTCATCTGCTTCTCCATTAAAGACGCGGGAACCACCAAGTGGCATGCGTGCCGCCACCCTCGCGTCGGTTGTATTGTAAGCCACCGCCAGCACCGTCGGCCACCGTCTGTGCGACGAAGACTCCTAGGCCTGTTCCGTTGACTTTGGTGGTGAAGAAAGGTGTCCCAACTTGGTCTGCCGCGTCAGGCAAACCACAGCCTCGGTCCAAGATCTCGATCACGCCGTATTGGTCACGCGTCGACAACCTGACGATGATGGGTGTGTTGGATGCGGCGACCTCTTGGGCCTGTCGCGCATTCTCGAGTAGGTTGATGAAGGCCTGAATGAATGCGACGCGAGGCAGTTCAACCTGTGTCTCCTGTCTGTCATCATCGACCGTGATTCGCATCTGGGTGCTCTTCGACCACAAGGCGACCCCTTGCCGCACCAGATCGGCGAGGCTCGTACGCTCAAGACCCGATGCCGATGGGTCTCCGGCGCTGATCAACAACTGGTCGACGATCCGCGTACAACGTTGAAGCTGCTCCAAGATCACCTCGGCGTCGCGGACAGAGTCTGGGTCTTGGTGACGCCGCTGCAGCCGCATGGTGCGGAGCCCCATGGTCGACAGAGGTGTGTTGAGCTCGTGAGCGGCACCCGCGGCCATGGTGCCCACGGAGCGAAGCCGGTCGGTGCGCGCGGTGCGCTCACGCTGGTCGAGAAGCTGTTGTTTTCGGTGTTGGAGCGACCACGCGAGACCCGCCACGAACACAGTGATGGCCGTGGTCGTGATCGTAAAGGCTGTGACGTCACCGATGCGCTGTAGTGCCTCGCTTCCCAGTGAGTGCCGTGAGAGGTGCAGCGGGAGGTAAACGCTGTGCGTGAGCAGATAGCAGAGCGAGACGATGACGCTCAACACGGTCGCCTTCCGCGGTGTGAGCATGACCGCGCCCATCGCGATGTGGACCAGGAACAGTGGCGTAAATGGGTTGTGATGCCCTCCGCAGAGGACAAAAAATCCGGTGAGCACCGAGACGTCGAGGCCGAGTTGGCCGAGTAGGGCGCTCTCCCGGATAGGGCGCTGTTGGTTTAGGGTTCGGATGGCCCAAAAGTTAGCGATGATCAAAATGACGATCAGCACACCGAGCGCAGGTATGGTTTGCGCTGGATAGGACAACAGCCCAAAGGTGAAGGCGACGGTGACGCTCTGAGCGAGGATGGCTACCCAGCGGAGTCGAACCAACCAAGAGAGCCAGATTTGCTCTTCAGAGATGTCCTCAGGGAAACGCCAAAGGCTGTACCGACGATCAAACATCAGGCGCTCCTTGCGAGGTCGTCAAGTGCCCGGTGGGTCGCCTCGAAGAGATGCGTGAGTTCGTCGCTTGAGATCGTGAGCGGCGGATTGATGACGAGGGTGTCGCCGAGCGGGCGAAGGATCAAACCATGGGTGCGCGCGGCCATGGCGGCGAGGTGTCCTGCGCGTCGCTCTGGCGGGTGGGGAACTCCCGAAGCGGTCACCAAGTCAACCCCCATCATCACCCCTCTACGGCGACATTCGCGCACGTCGTCGCGGGCCTCGAGCGCTTCTTGGTGACGTACGAAGAGGGGCTCGAGGTCTCGGAGGTGGCTGAGTCGGTCTTCTTCGTCGAAGAGCCGCAGAGACGCTACGGACGCTGCACAGGCGAGCGGATTTCCGGTGAAGGTGTGTCCGTGAAAGAACTGTCTGTATGCCTCTGGCGCGCCGAGGAAGGCCTCGTAGACGTCCTGTGTGGCGAGCGTGGCGGCGAGCGGGAGGTAGCCACCGCTCAGGCCTTTCGCGAGGCACAGCAGGTCGGGTGAGCGCTCCACAATCTCCATCGCGAACAAGCTGCCCATTCTACCAAAGCCTACCGCGACTTCATCTGCGACGATGAGGACCCCTTTGGCTCTGGCCGCATCGATCAGTGTTCGCAGGAAATGAGGGGAGTGCATCTTCATGCCTGCGGCGCCTTGCACCAGCGGCTCAACGACCAAGGCCGACAGCTCTTCGCCGTGTTGCTCGAGCAGGGCGAGTCCTTGCTCAAGCGCCTCTGCTTCTTCTTTGCCTCCGGGTCGCGTCGGGGCAGGGAGGACGATGGGTTCAAACAAGAGCGGACGGTACACCTTGTGGAAGAGATCGATCGATCCCACACTCACCGCGCCGAGGGTGTCGCCGTGGTACGCGTCCTTGAGCGAGGCGAAGCGTGTGCGCTGCGCTTGACCGGTCTGCGCGTGGCATTGAAAGGCCATCTTCAGTGCGATCTCCACCGCACTCGAACCGCTGTCCGAGTAAAAGACCCGTTGAAGGCCGGCTGGAGCCTTCTCGATGAGGAGCTGCGCGAGCTCGATGGCCGGGGCGTGTGTGAGTCCGAGCATCGTCGAGTGTGCACAGCGCGCGAGCTGCGCTTGAACGGCCGCGTCGATTCGTGGATGGCGGTGACCATGCACGTTTGTCCATAGCGAAGAGATGCCATCGAGGTAGCGCTGACCGTCGGTGTCGAACAGCCAGCAGCCCTCGCCGTGTGAGATCACCAGCGGAGCCTGTGTGTCCCAGGTTTGGTGCTGGGTGAAGGGGTGCCAGAGCACCTCTTTGTCGATGGCTTGGAGCTGTTCTGTGGTCAGTTCCATTGGGCGCGGTCTCCAAAGGCTTCCAAGATCTGCTCGATCTGCTCAGGGGTGTGTGCGGCCGAAACCGTCAGGCGGATCCGTTCGTGGCCAAGTGCCACGGTGGGGTAACGGATCGCCGGTGCCAAAACGCCTTTGTCGAGCAGTCTTTGACCGAGTTCCATCGCGCGACCTCCGGCGAGGACAGGGATGATGTGATGCGCACCGAGTGTGTTCCACCCGAGCTGATGCAGCCCATCGCGCAGTTGACGCGCCCGCTGCGCGAGCGCGTCTCGCTGGGCGTCCGCGGTGCGCGCGAGCTCGAGACCCTTTAGCGCCATACGAGCCATGGGCTCGGGCGTCGCGGTCGTATAGATAAAGCTCCTTCCTTTGTTGATCAGAAGGTCGATGAATGATTTAGGCGCCGAAACGAAGGCGCCGGACGCGCCGCACGCTTTGCCAAAGGTCCCGATGAGGATGTCCGGCAGACACATTTGTGCAGCCGCGACGCCGCGTCCCTCGGGTCCGAGCGCGCCAAAGGCGTGCGCCTCGTCAACGGCCAATAGCGGTGCGGTCGGGTAGTCTTGTAGGACGGGACAGTCGCCGTCCATGGAGAAGAGTCCCTCGACCGCGATCAGATCGACGTCGCGCGGTATGGCCTGTGGTTGCAAGTGTTCTACGATCTGTTTGTCTGCGCGTGACAAGCGCAGGCCGTCGATGATCGAGGCGTGGTTACGCTCGTCCGATGCGATCCGTTGCCCGGCCTCGCAGGCCGTCGAGAACACCGCGAGATTCGCTTGATACCCCGAGACGAAGGTCAACGCAGGGCGTTGGTAGAGTTCAGCGACTGCGTCCTCAAGGGCTTGGTGCGCGGGCCGACTCCCTGAGATGAGTCGAGAGGAGCCGGAGCCTCCCCCTCGCGCAGCGTCGTGTAGCCGTGGGTCTGACGCCAACCCCAAATAGTCGTTGCTGCACGCAAGCAGCAGGGTACCGAGGTTCGTGTGAACGGTCGTTGCGCTGGCCGGGGTGAGGGTCTTGAGCACGCGCCGTTGGTTGACATCATCGATGTCTCGCAAGCGCTCTCTCCAGCGATGGTAGCGATCGGCTTCGGTGTCCATCTACGCTCAGCGCACAGGCGGGGTGCGTGGACGAAGCGCGCGCACCGCTTCCCGTTTGTCGGCTTGCGTCGCGACGAGCGCCTCTTGTTGGTGCGGTCCGTCGAGAGCGTGCTGCATCACGTCCAGCGCAGTCTCTTCCGAAAATCTCTCGAGTCGGCGAAATACGAGGCGCGCTAAACCACCCTGTTCGGGGTGTTGAACCCAGCCGAGGAGCGCGTTGCGAGAGGCCGCAGGGTGCTCCTCAATCAAGCAGATTGCCGCGTTCATCGGCGCCCACGGAGGGAGTTTCACCTCTTCGACGACCCGCAAGAGGTCGGCTTGCAAGGTGTCGCTGTAGGCCGATAGCGCTCGACAGTCTTGCACACCGTGTCGGCCCGACAGGGCCTGCACCAGCGTGGATGGTGGTGAAGCTTGGGCCGAAAGCGATGCGATAATCAACCAAATAGAGGTCATGCGAACTGTTATCCGACTCTCGCGCGTCGTCATCACTTGTGTCAAAATGGTACAGCCTACGAGGTGGCTGGACGCAACAGCGCGTCGACCAGTTGCTCGGCCGTCTCCCGCTTGGTGCCTTCGATCTTCATCGAAACCCCGGATGCGTCGACCAGCGTCACCGGGTGTTGACCGTCGACGAACGCCTGCATGTCATTGGCCACACAGGAGGACAGTCCGTGGTTCTCGATTTGTTTGCGCGCCGTGTCGATGAGTACTGTCTGCGAAACGCCTGACAACAGCTTAAAACCGATGATGCGGGTCGTTTCATCGCACCGCCTCGCGAGCGAGGCCAAGAGCTTGGGGTTGCGATGCAGGGTGAGCGTTTGCTCTGCAGCCTGTGACGATCGTTTCCCTGGGAAGGGGACGGGCGAGTAGTCCGCTACGGCGGCGGCCATGAGCACGATGTCGGGAGACTCGGCGCAGGCCGCATGCAGCGCCTCGTCGAGGTCACTGTACGAGAGGAAGGGAGTGACGCGGACCGAAGCGTCTAGCCACTCGGAGCGCGAGGCGAGCGCTTCGGACGCGAGTAAATGGACGCGCGCACCGCGTTGGATGAAGGCGTTGGCGAGCGCCGCGCCAAGCTGCCCTGTGGAGCGATTGGTGATCCCACGGACGTCGTCGATGGGCTCAAACGTTCCTCCTGCTGTGATCAATACCTTCATGTTGCCTCATCTAGAGCGTGTCTCATAGGCCGCCGACGCGCTACTTCCCAGTAGATGGCCCTACGATTTGACGATGACCGACGAACCTTAAACCTCTCTGTGGGGGATCTCGTCGACGCCGTCTCACGCCGTGGTCACGCATCCACAGGTGGTCTACAGCGAGCATCTACCCGGCTCGAGCAGGGCAGAGAGGTCCACAGCGCGTGGCAGTCTCAGCGCCAAGCCGAGAGCTATCGTGCGGAGGAGCGCGTCGTTTGTGAGCTCGAGGTGGGCGGCTGGCGATGCGTACTGGGAGGACGCGCGGACGGCATCGATCGCTCGGGTGGTCATACCGTGGTCGAGGAGGTCAAGAGCAGCTTGATGCCGGGCTTGAGTCTTGTGGGAACCACGGCCGAAGATTGGCCGAGCGCCTGCGCTCAACTCGCTCTCTATGTGTGGATGCTCACGGAGAATGGAGAGGAGCGGGTCTCAGGGCGTTTGGTCTTGGTGTCGGTGCTGGATGGGACGCGCCACGCCATTTCCGTCATGCCGGATGTGGAGCGTGTGGCCCAGCGCGTGCGGCAGCGACTCGACCGCGTGGTGCTCCGGCGATCGTCACGAATCGAATGGATGGAGCTTCGGAGGAAGGAGGAGGTAGTGCCACCCTTCGCGACCTGGCGGACGGGTCAGCAAGCGATCGCCGAATCGGTAGAGTGGAGTTTGTCCGAGGGTCAGCGGGTGCTGGTCGAGGCCCCGACGGGGCTTGGCAAAACGGCGGCAGTGCTCACGGGCGTTCTGCGGCACGCCCGCGCGACGGGTAAGCAGGTGTTTTGGGCGACGGCGCGGACGACCCATCAGACCCCGGTGGTGGAGACCCTCAAGCGAATGCGTGCCCGCGGTGTCGCGGTTCGCGGCCTCGCGTTGGGTGCCAAACATCGCGTATGTTTTCGAGAGGACGTCGGTTGCCGAGCGCGCGGCTGTCGCTTCATGGAGGCGTACGCAGAGGAAGGGATGGACGTCGATCGTCTGCGCGCGTTCTTTCATCAGGGGGTCTGGAGCGCAGATGGGATGCGCACCATGTCGCGTGAGCGCGGCGTATGTCCCTTCGAGTGGTCGCTGGATGCATCGGAAGACGTTGACGTCGTCGTCGGTGATTACAACTATGTGTTTGAACCGGGTGTGCGCCTGCATCGGCATTTTTCCGCCTCGCCAGAACGCTGGGTGGTGGTGGTGGATGAGGCCCACCACTTGGCGGAGCGGGCCCGAACATGGCGCTCTCCAGAGGTGTCTAGGGAGCAGACTCGGGCTGCGATCGATCGCTTGCAGGCCGTTGATCCCTCAGGGTTCTCCGCGTTCTTGGATGTGCTGAGGTCGATCGACAGCGCCTTTGGCCGCGTCGTCGCCGAGGCCTCTGCGTCCTCACGAGACGGGTTGTCGCGGATCACGCTGCCTGAAGACTGGCTAGCGAATGAGGCTCGGCGTGCCGAGGAGCTGGCGATCCCGTACCTAGTGCGCACGTCGCGACAGCCTGTCGTACGAGAAGGAGAGGACGACCCTTGGGTATTGGTGGTGCGCTCCTTGCTTCGCTTTCGCGAAGTCAGCGATTCGCCTGAGTTAAGCCGTGTCGCCGTCCTACGACGCTCGAAAGCGGGCACTCGGGTGGGCCTCCTATGTCTCGACGCGTCGCAGTGGCTTGGCACGCAGATTCAGCGCCTCGGTGGGTTCGTGGGGTGCAGCGCGACGCTCTCACCGAGAGACTTTCATATTCGAACCATGGGGCTTCCGGAGGCGCACACCGAGGTATGCGCGGTCCGTGAGCCGCCTGGTGCGCAGCGTGAAGTCTGGATCGCTCCGCGAATCTCGACCCTGTTTCGCGATCGAGCATCTCACGCTCCGAGGACTGCAACCTTGATCGGCGCGTGTCTGAGCAAGGTCCCGGGCAACGTCGCGATCTACTTCTCCTCGTATGCGATGCGCGATGACATCATGGCACGCGTCGACATGGGCGACCGGCGTCTTCTGAGCCAGCCGCACGACCTCGACCCATCGGACCGCGATGCTTGGCTTGAGCCATTACGAAGCTCGAAGAAGCCGGTGGTTTTGGCGGCGGTCCTAGGGGGAGTGTTCGCCGAGGGTATCGACTTGCCACACGGAGCCCTTCACGGTGTCTTTGTGGTCGGCCCGGGCTTCCCGCCGGTGGGTTTGGAACGTGACCTCCTGCGGGCACACTATGAGAGCAGGTACGGCGAAGGACACCGCTATGCGTCACAGATTCCGGGATTGACTCGCGTGACGCAAGCGGTAGGCCGTCTCATTCGTCGCCCTGAAGATCGGGGGATTGTGGTCCTTTTTGGCCGACGTTTTCGGTGGCGCGAGGTACAGACACTGTTGCCGGAGGCCTGGGGCATGCAGATCGCCGAAGACCCCGTGCGTCGGATCGAGCAGTTTTTTGAGGATGACCCGTGAGAAGAACACCAAACATGGGTGTGGACGAGCAGCGCAAGCGCGCGCTGGAAGTGCTCGACAACATCTTGGTCCGTCGATGGCTCGACGACAAGGAGCGCTCTGCCGACCAAGTCGCTCCTTCGGTGCGCTATGCGCTCTCGTTCGCCCGCCTGACCAAAGTCCGCAATCGGCATCACGAAGACATCGACCTCACGGAGCATCTGGCCATGCACTCCGAGTGGGTGCTCGACCAGTTGACGCCACGTATCGAGGGGTCTCGACGCGTGGGCGAGCTGGCGTCGTTGGTACCGGAGTTGATCCGGCGGACGATTACGGCGCGCGATGAAGTGCTTCGCACCGCCGATATCGACCGAGATTCGTTGGAGCAAGAGGTCACCCAGCGCCATTTGGTGGTCGTGAGCGGCGGTGGCGGTGGTGCTGGCTATGTGTATCCTGGGGCGTATGAAGCGTTCGAGCGTCTCGGCCAGATCCCAGATTTGATGGTCGGTACCTCGATCGGTGCCTTGCTCTCGATGTTTCGATGTCGTCGGAAGCGCTGGGACATGGCGCCGATGGTCTCGGCCTCTCGCAGTCTCTCCTGGAGTGGCGTGTTCAAGGTCTTGGAGACCGAGAGTCGCTACGGCCTCCCCGCGACGCTCCGCATGCACCTTCGCGCGGCGCTAGGACATTTGTTTCGTCACCCGAGTGGTCGTCCGCTTTGGTTGTCAGACATGCCGATACCGCTGCTGATGGTGACGACCGGCATCAAGGTGGGGGCGTTGCGTCACGATCTCCATCACTACGAGCACCTCATGGACGGGACGGTTCGACAACCCGCTGGACGCTGGGCCCTCGGTGGTGGTGCGAGGCTGTTCAAGACGGTCGGTGAGTTTTTGTCCCGTAGAGATTCGTTGGTTCAGGTCGTGTTGGGCCAAGATCCGGGCACGGAAGATTTCGACGTGTTGGATGGTGCAGGTTTCTCGTCGGCGATTCCCGGACTGCTTCACTACGATGTGTTGCGCGACGATCAGCGGATGCGAAGGATGTTGGATCGACTGCACGACCGCTACGGGATCACCCGACTCAGCGAGGGGGGTCTCACGAGCAACTTGCCAGCGCGCGTGGCCTGGGAGGCGGTACAAGCGGGTAAGATCGGACGTCGCAATGGTCTCGTGGTGGCCCTCGACTGTTTCGCGGCCAACCCGCGACGACCGGTGTGGTACCCGCTGCAGACGCTCCTGCGTCTCTCGAACACCGAAGCAGATCGAGCGTTCGCGGATGCGGTTGTGACCTTCCCGAAGACGCTGTCGCCCGTCAACCTTGTCCCGACAATGGAAGAGGCGCTCAAGGCGATCCGCTGGGGACGTGCGGCGATGGATCCGCATCTGGCATTTATCGAGCGTTCACTGCAGACCGTGCCCGTGCTTAAAGAGCCGTAGCTCCCTCGGTCTCGGCCGCACGTGTGGTGAGCAGAAGCTCATCCACCCCGTCGCCGTCGAGATCGGCACAGTGTGGACTGCGACCGACCTGCTGAAAAGCACGGGTGCCGATGATCCGGTGGTCGGCCGTGTTGGAGGCGTTCGTGAGACCCCAGCTCGCTTGGGATGCTCCCAAAAAGATCCACGCGCCTCCCGCGTCGTAGCCATCTGTACCGGCCAGCACATCTGGACCGCCGATCACCAAGTCCGACCTACCGTCTCCGTCCATATCGCCCACGGTCAACCAACTCCCAAAGTGGCCTGCGTTGCTGCTTCGATAGCTGAATACGTTGGCAGGCTTTGGCGTACCGCCGCGCGTCAACTCCTGACCTTGGTAGAGGTAGACGCGGCCGCTGCCCTCGTTGTCGCCAGCGGCGCCGACCGCAAGGTCGTATGCGGCTTCACCATCTGCGGGATCCACATCGAGCGCAGCGCTAGAGCTGCCGAGCCAGCCTTCATACCGATCGCCATCTATCCGCACGCTGGAAACCTGCGAGAGGGGCCCTGAGTCTGGCAAGGCAGCTCCAGACAAGATGTACACTCTGCCCGCATCGGTAAGGTTGTTGGGGCTGTCGAAGAGTGGCGCACCGATGACGATATCGGCGACCCCATCGCCGTCGTGGTCGGCGTCACAGAGCAAGGACGAGCCCGCTTGTTCACCTCGCTGCTCTCCCCACCACATCGTGCTGACGCTGCGCGCGGTAATGTCCCCACCGCTTTGCTTGGCGAGCGCCTCGGAGCGGACCAAGTACACCGCCCCGGCGAGTGGCGCGGGACCGACAAGGACGCCGGTGTCGTCCCCCGTATCTGACCATTCGGTGGGGTTGTACCAGGGAGCGGAGACCAAAAGGTCGGGCACCCCATCTCCGGTGAGGTCGGGACAGGTACGCCACTGTGTTCCGAAGCGATCCGCGGTGTGGTCTCCCTCGATCTTGAGCTCCGCGTTGGCGGCCTCCGCACCTCCCGCTGCGACCGGGAAACGGTACAGCGCGCCTGTCTCTCGATCTGCGCGGGGTGCAGAGACCCAGAGGTCTGTCGCCCCTCCCTCGTGTGAGATGTGTCCAAGGTCTTCGCCGAAACTGTCGGGGCCTGTCCACACTTGGCTATCCGCCACCCGGTCGGAAGATGTCCACGCGGTCACGCGACCGGCATCGGGCTGTCCAAACCACAGGACGGAGTCGCGTGAGTGAACGGCCCAGCGGGCTCCCTCGTCATCGTTGCCTTCGACGAAGGCCGTCTGGTTGTCCCGCACCGGATTGACCTTGCCCAGATCGCCTAGCGCGAAGGACAAGACACGTGTCCGGGGCCACTCGTCTACACATTGAGGCCCCCTGCATTGATTGGTGCAGGCCTGTAGACTCAACATCGCAAGCAAGGCGACAGCCGCGCCGTATTGCGCGGCGTCGTCGGAGAGCGAGAGGTTGCGTGGCGGCATCCAAGAGACCATGCGGGAGAGGACCACCTAGGTTCGAGAGTCGAAGGCTACCTATCCGCTCTCGCTACGAGATGCGACGGCGCGCATCTCGAGGTGATGGAGCTTGCTTGAGTTGGAAGCTTGCCAGTGGTTGGGATAGGAGGGACACACAGCAGTTGTTTGGCTGCACAGAGAGGGACGTATGCCGGTGATTGGATTGATTGGAGGACTCGGAGCCCCTGAACTGGGTCTGATCTTGGTGCTGGTCTTGATCTTCGTAGGCCCCGGAAAGCTTCCGCAAGTGTTCGGGCAGTTTGGCAAGGCGCTGAAGAGCTTTCGTGACGGCCAACGAGATGAGCCCAAACAGGAGGTCCCCGGTGAGCTTACCGACCACGAAGGCGTGGTCGATGTTGAGCTTGTAAGCGAGAAGGCGTCCGACCCAGTGTCGCGTTGACACAGGGTCCAGTCGACCTGTTGATCCGGGGCGCGGCCTGCGTCCTGACGATGGACGGGGACACCGACGCGGACCCGTTAGGCTCGCGCGCTGCGTCGTCGGTCGGGGTTCGCGACGGGTTGGTTGCATGGATCGGTGCGACCGATGAGGCCCCCGAGGCCCGTGAGGTCGTGGACGCTGCGGGGTGTGTCGTGTTGCCCGGTCTCGTCGAGTGTCACACGCATTCGGTGTGGGCGGGTTCACGCTCGGACGAGTTTCGGCGACGCCTGTCGGGTGTGCCGTATACAACGATTCTGGAAGAGGGTGGGGGCATCCTCAGCACGGTGGATGCGACGCGTTGTGCGGGTGAGGCGGAGTTGGTAGCCCTCGCAGCCGGCCGTTTGTCGAGGCTCGCCTCGCGCGGTGTCACCACGATCGAGATCAAGAGCGGCTACGGTCTGAGCCCCGCGTACGAGCTGCGCATGCTGCGTGCCGCGCGCGCAGCGGGCGACGTCTCCGGGTTGCGCGTCCTGAGCACATTTTTGGGCGCTCACGCTGTCCCTCGCTCCTTTCGCGCAGACCGCTCGGCCTATGTGCGGCAGGTCATCGAGGAGCAACTCCCACAGGTCGCCGAGGCCGCGGACTTTATCGACGCATATGTGGACCGAGGTGCCTTCACGGTAGACGAGGGACACGCCATCTTGTCCGCGGGCAAGGCCGCTGGGCTAGGCGTTCGTGTCCACGCGGAGCAGGTCGCGTATACGGGTGCCGCGGCAATGGCTGCCGGTCTAGGAGCTCTCTCTGCGGATCATCTCGAGCAGCTTGACGAAGCGGGCGTCGAGGCGATGGCGCAGGCGGGGACCGTGGCGGTGTTGTTGCCCGGCGCACAACTCTACTTGCGTGATCCAGCGCCACCCGTCGCCTCACTGCGCGAAGCGGGCGTCCGAATGGCGGTGGCTACCGACCTCAACCCCGGCAGCTCTCCTGTGCTCGACCCGTGGATCTCAGCGACCTTGTCTTGTGTCGCGATGGGGCTGACCGTTGAAGAGGCGCTGCTTGGGATCACCCGGAACGCAGCCCTTGCGTTGGGGCGGCCCGACCTTGGACGATTGTATGTTGGGGCCCCCGCCGATGTGGTCGTGGTGTCGCCCCCACCGGGAGAAGCGGCAACACCGGCGTCGCTGATTCAGTTTATGGGCGGCGCGCAGATTCGCGAGACGCTCCGCGGCGGGTCACGTTTGTCGTTCGTCTGAAGAAAGCCGCCCTTGCCAAAAACTACCCGCGATTATGGAGGAGACGCAAGCAAGCCGTCTGTACGGAGTAGTGTCGGCAAGGGAGGCTATCATCAAATGATGCGGTTACCCGCTCTCCTACCGTAGGTCGTCAGGGCCCGATCTGTCAAGCTACACTTGTCTTACGTCACCCTGGCTTGGGTGGCCGAGGCGGCGGCTCCGCGGGTTTGTTCGGTTTGATCGCTAGCCTCTGGCGCTGTCAGAGATTGGTCACGGTTTGTCTCGGACTCGATGAGGCCCGTAGACTTTATCGACGCCAGCGGGGCTTCTGTGGTGTTCTGGGGATACCGCGTCGGAAGAGACCGACCACCAAGAGAAGGCATAGACCGACGAACCAGTCTCCAAAACGTGCGTAGAGGGTCGGGACGGTCGCGCTTCGGACCAAGACTTTGCGCTGCACTCGCTCAAACGCTTCGGTCTCTGCGTAGATGTTGCCGTGCGGCTCGACCACGAACGATACGCCAGTGTAGGCGCTCCGGATCAACGGCACACCGAGCTCTACTGCGCGCAGGGATGCCAGCATCCCGTGTTGATGGGTCGCGTGGTGGCGGCTCGCCTCGGGGCCTCCAAACCAGGAGTCGTTCGTGACGTTGACCAGCATGTCGGGCTGATCGAACCAACGGCACATGCCACTTAAGATGGCTTCGTAGCAGATGGGTGTCGCAATCTTGCCGCTCGCCGTGTCGAAGACGACGGCCTCCTCACCAGACCGAAACGAGCCCGGTCCTTCCAGCCACTCCCACATCCAGGGGAATTGCTCGGAGAAGGGTAGGTACTCACCGAAGGGAAGCGGGATCATCTTGTCGTATCGTCCGCGGTTGTTGCCTTCGGCGTCGATGTAGTAGGTGGAGTTGAAGACGAGAACTTTTTGTTCACCCATCTCGGTGTCTGCAGGGCGCTCGCGCGTTCCGCCCCCGACGATCATGTCGAATCCGCCTGCCTCCGCGAGTTTTTCGATCCGCTTGGATGCGGGCTCTCGGTTCAGGTCGTAGGGGCAAGCTCCTTCCGGCCAGACGACGAGATCGACCTCGCCCTTGGGTATGATGGTGGTCAGGTCTCGCCAGTCTTCGAACGATTCGCGTGCGCTGTGGTCCATACGCCAGAGCATTCCGTGGTTGGACTGAAGTTGCCCGAATCGAAGCGTATCTGCCTCTTGGAGCGTTTGCTCCACCTGCTCATGACGGACGGTGCCGAAGGCCATCACCAACGCCACGGCGGTTGTCACGGCGGCGACGTGCTTCCACGGGATCACACCCCGGTCACGCCAACGGTAGACGCATTCTGCGATCACACAGTTCGACCAGAGCACCAAAAAGCTCACGCCTGCGACACCGGTGACGGAGGCCAACTGTATGATTTGGGGAACCCGGTACTGTACCGCGCCCTGCTGATAGGGGAAGAGCAGAACGTAGCCGCTGATGAACTCAATGAGGACGACCCAAGCGGGCATGGCGAGCACCCAAAAGCTTCCCATGCGCTCTCGGAAGGGGTGGACGAACAGGAAGATGAGCAGCCAAGGCAGACCGTACGCGACGCTAAACAAGACATGAATCGCGATGGCGCCCGGCAGAGGGATGTTGCTGAACAAACTGATGGTGTCGACGATCCACCAAAAAATAGAACCGACGGCGACCGTTCCGTAGAGGAAGGCCAGCCATCGGTTGTGTCTTGGTGTGTCCTCGCGCAGCGCCCAAAACATGGGAACAAACATGAACCATTGAAGTCCATGCAGGTTCCACTCTGGCGCAAACAACGCCATGCACGCGCCTGACAAAACGGTCGCTAGAATTCGCCAAATCATAGGGGTCGTCCTTTGGACACCCCTAACGACTATTCGACTGCGTCGTCAGCCTTTTCTGCGATCATCGCCTCTGTCGTGAGTAGGAGGCTCGAGACCGACGCGGCGTTGGCCAGCGCGGTGAGCGTGACCTTGGTCGGGTCGATGACGCCCATCTCGAACATGTCGCCGAAGGTGTCGCTCGCGGCGTTCCAGCCGTGGGCTTTTTTCCCTTCGAGCACCTTGTGTACGATGATGGAGCCGTCGGAGCCCGCGTTTGATGCGATGGCGCGCAGTGGCGCCTCGCAGGCTGCGCGGATGATGTCCACGCCAAAGGCGCGGTCACCACTCGCCTTGAGCTTCTTCAGGGCGCTCTGCGCACGAAGAAGTGCCACACCACCGCCGGGGACGATGCCCTTCTCGGTCGCAGCGCGCGTTGCGTTGAGTGCGTCTTCGACACGCGCTTTCTTCTCTTTCATCTCGATCTCTGTGGCTGCGCCGACATAAATCACCGCGACTCCACCAACGAGCTTGGCGAGGCGCTCTTGGAGCTTCTCGCGGTCGTAATCGGAGCTGGTCTCCGCGATTTGTGCGCGGATCTGCTTGACTCGGCCCTTGAGGTTCGCCGCGGTGCCGCCGCCGCCGATGATGGTCGTGCTCTCTTTGTTGACGACGATGCGCTCACAGGAGCCGAGCTGGTCCAGCGTGAGGCTGTCGAGCTTGATGCCGAGGTCTTCCATGACGGGCTGCGCGCCGGTGAGGACACCGATGTCGCCGAGCATGGCCTTGCGACGGTCTCCGAAGCCAGGCGCCTTCACGGCGCAGGCGACCATCGCCTTGCGGAGGTTGTTGACTACGAGAGTCGCCAGCGCGTCACCCTCGATATCTTCCGCGACGATCAAGATGGGTCGGTTTGTCTCCGCCACCTTCTCGAGGACGGGGAGGAGGTCTTTCATGTTGGAGATCTTCTTTTCGTGAACCAAGATGAAGGGGTTCTCGAGGACAGCCTCCATGCGGTCTTGGTCCGTCGCGAAGTACGGAGAGAGGTAGCCGCGGTCGAACTGCATGCCCTCGACGATGTCGGAGGAGGTCTCGAGGCCCTTGGCCTCTTCGACGGTGATCACGCCTTCTTTTCCGACCTTCTCCATGCACTCGGCGATGATCTCACCGATCTCGTCGTCGCCGTTGGCCGAGATGCTCGCCACTTTGGCGAAGTCATCGCGGTTCTCGCAGGGGCGCGCTTGGCTCTCGAGGTGGGTACTGACCGCTCGGACGGCTTCGTCGATGCCGAACTTGATGTCCATCGGGTTGGCGCCCGCAGCCACGAGCTTGGAGCCTGTGGTGAGGATGGCTTGCGCCAGAACCGTAGCGGTTGTGGTGCCGTCACCTGCGACGTCAGACGTCTTGGATGCGACCTCGCGAACCATTTGTGCGCCCATGTTTTCGAACTTGTCGGGAAGCTCGATCTCTTTGGCGACGGTGACGCCGTCCTTGGTGATCACGGGTGAGCCGAAGCTCTTTTGCAAGACGACGTTGCGGCCCTTGGGTCCGAGCGTGACTTTGACCGTGTTGGCCAGCTTGTTGACGCCCGCCAAAATATTTTTGCGTGCGGTGTCGCGGAACTCGATGATCTTGGCTGCCATGATGATTCTCCGTCAGTGTGCAGTGTGTAGGTGTAGGATCAGGCTTCGACGATCGCGAGGATGTCGGATTCCCGAAGGATGATGTGTTCTTCACCGTCGAGTTTGATCTCGTCGCCGGCGTACTTGCCGAAGAGGACGGTGTCGCCCGCTTTCACGACCAAAGGAGTCGTCTTGCCGTCTTTGCCGAGTCGGCCCGCGCCCACGGCGATGACCTCCGCGCGCTGAGGCTTCTCTTTAGCGGTTTCAGGGATGTAGAGGCCTCCAGCGGACATGGTCTCGGTGGCGAGACGCTTCAGGAGGACACGGTCGTATAGAGGTTTGAAGTTGGCCATGGTCTTGTTCTCTCCGTTTCGGTGTGGTCCGTCGTCTCGTGTGTCCGAGCGACGCGAGGATGCTGAGATAGGCACGCGCCCGTGGAACGTCAAGCGGTCACATGTGCTTTTCTGTCTCGCGGCACACAATTGAGGCCAAAATCAGGAATCCGAGATCGGGGGGTTGTCGATGGGAGGCGGCGTGTACACGTTGATGCCGTTCGAGCGTTGAGGTGCCGGCGGGCGCCAACCCAGACCCGCAACATGCACCCAAAACATGGTCTGTCCTGTAGGGCGGAGAGGGCAAATGCCCCGGAGGAATCGATGGGTAAAATTATCGGAATTGATCTTGGAACCACCAACTCAGTCGTCGCGGTCATGGAAGGCGATCAGCCCACCGTTATTGTGAACGAAGAGGGCGCGCGCACGACACCGTCGGTCGTGGGTTTTGGCAAAGACGGCGAGCGCATGGTGGGCATCGTCGCTCGCCGACAAGCGATCACCAACGCGGAGAACACCGTGTATTCTGCCAAACGTCTGATCGGTCGTCGGTTCGACGAGACCGAGAAGGAGCTGTCACGGCTACCCTACAAGGTGGTCAAGGCCGACAACGGCGGTTGCCGCGTTCGCGTGGAAGACAAGGACTACTCTCCGCCAGAAGTTGCGGCGATGGTCCTCCAAAAGCTGAAAGCGCAGGCTGAGACATATTTGGGTCAGCCGGTCACCGAGGCGGTCATCACCGTCCCTGCGTACTTCAACGACGCTCAGCGCCAAGCGACCAAGGACGCTGGACGCATCGCAGGTCTTGACGTGCGTCGCATCATCAACGAGCCGACCGCCGCCGCGCTCGCGTACGGCATGAACAAGAAAGAGGATGAGGTCATCGCAGTCTACGACTTCGGCGGTGGTACATTCGACATTTCGATCCTCGAGGTCGGCGATGATGTGGTCGAGGTCAAGGCGACCAACGGCGACACACATCTCGGCGGCGACGACGTCGACGACGCGTTGATCACTTGGCTCATCGAAGAGTTCAAGAAGGACACCGGCATCGACTTGTCGAACCAGACCATCGTCGTGCAACGACTCAAGGACGCTGCGGAGAAAGCCAAGATTGAGCTCTCGACTGCGCAGTCGACCGAGATCAACCTCCCGTTCTTGACCGCGGACGCCAGCGGCCCGAAGCACCTCCAGTTGACGCTCAAGCGCAACGACTTCGAGCGCATGATCGACGGCATCATCGAGCGCACGCTCGGACCGTGCCGTAGCGCTCTGTCGGACGCAGGCATGAAGCCGGGCGATGTGGACGAGATCATTTTGGTCGGTGGTTCTACACGGATTCCACTGGTTCAGCGTAAGGTCAAAGAGCTCTTCGGTAAGGACACCAACCGCTCGGTGAACCCCGACGAGGTCGTGGCCCTAGGCGCAGCGATCCAGGGCGGCGTCCTTTCGGGCGACGTGACCAGCATGCTGCTCTTGGACGTCACACCTTTGTCGTTTGGCATCGAGACGCTCGGCGGTGTGAACACGGTTCTCATCCCACGCAACACGACCATCCCGCACAGCAAGCAGGAGGTTTTCTCTACCGCAGCCGACAACCAGACCGCGGTCGACGTGTTCGTCTTCCAAGGGGAGCGTCAGATGGCTCGGGACAACCGCCTGATCGGAAACTTCCGACTCGACGGCCTCCCACCGGCTCCTCGCGGCGTACCGCAAGTCGAGGTCACCTTTGACATCGACGCCAACGGCATCTTGTCGGTCTCCGCACGCGACAAGGCGACGGGCACGGAGCAGTCGATCACTATCGAGGCATCGAGCGGTCTCTCGGAGAGCGAGATCGATGGCTTGGTCAACGACGCCAAGGCGCACGAGGAAGAGGACAAGGTTCGTCGCGAGCTCATCGAGCAGCGCAACCAGCTCGACAGCTTGGTCTACCAAGTTGAGAAGTCTCTCGGTGAGCACGGCGACAAACTGCCGGAAGAAGAGAAGTCCAACGTGGAGGCTCAACTCGAGACCGCGAAGGGCGCGCTTGACTCCGACGACTTGGATACGCTGAAGTCGGCGATGGAGTCGCTCACAGCCGCTTCTCACAAGCTGGCCGAGGTCATGTATCAAGCCGATCAAGGTGCGGAAGAGGGCGGGAGCCCTTCGCCGGGTCCTGACGACGACGGCGACGTGATCGACGCCGACTTCGAAGACGCCTGATCCAACTACACTGGGCTGACCACCGTCGTCGGTGGTCGCCTCTGGAGGGCCTGTGCCTAGGGATTATTACGAGGTCTTGGGTGTCGCTCGCGACGCGAGCGAACAAGAGATCAAGAAGGCGTATAAAAAGACCGCCAGAAAATACCACCCTGACCTCAATCAGGGCGACGCTGGAGCCGAGGAAAAGTTCAAAGAAGCTTCCTCGGCTTACGACGTTTTATCCACACCTGAAAAGCGTCGTATCTACGACCAGCACGGGCATGAGGGTCTCAACAGTCGCGGCTTCGAGAGCAACTTCCACGACATGAGTGACATCATGTCCATGTTTGGCGACATGTTTGGTGGCGGCTTTGGAGACTTCTTCGGCGGTGGTCGTGGTGGAGGTCGGGGACGTCGTCGCGGATCCGATCTTGAGTATCGGTTGAAGATCAGCTTCATCGAAGCGGCGCATGGCGTCACGAAGGCGATCAAAGTCCCTCGCGGAGTCCATTGCGATACGTGCTCGGGCAACGGCCTCAAGCCTGGCGCAAAACCGCAAACGTGCGGCACATGCAGAGGCCAAGGTGAGGTGCTCCAAGCCCAAGGTTTTTTGCGCATTCGTACGGTGTGTCCTGCGTGCCGAGGCCGAGGCGTGAGCACCCGGCCGGAAGACCACTGTGGGGACTGCTCCGGGACGGGCAAGGTTCGTCGAACGGAAGAGCTTAAGGTCAAGATTCCGGGTGGTTCGTACTCGGGTTTGCAGATTCGGCACACGGGACGCGGCGAGGCCGGCGATGCGGGGGCGAGCACAGGCGACTTGTACGTCACGCTCCAGGTCACGGCGCACGAGATGTTCAAACGAGAGGGCGCGGACGTGTATGTGACGGTTCCGGTGCCGTATCCGACCATGTGTCTCGGTGGTGAGATCACCGTGCCCTCAGTCCACGGCGAAGAGTCGCTAGACCTGCGCCCCGGAACGCCGTCTGGAGATGTGGTGATCATGAGAGGCCTCGGTGTGCCCGAGCTGCGACGGCGAGGCAAGAAGGGTGACCAGCACGTACGTCTGGTGGTGGACGTCCCGACCCGTATGGGCGAAGAGGAAGATGAGTTGATCCGTCGCCTCGCAGAACTGCAGGAGGCCTCGGTGCCCCGCAAGGGCTTTTGGAAGGAGCTTTTAGGAAAGCTCAACACCTAAAGAGACACGATTCGAGGAGCGCACGTGGAAGCGAATATTGAGGCATTGGAAGAGCAACTGGCGACGGTCGCTCCGGTTCTGCAGGCCGCTCGAGATGAGATGGCCAAGGTACTTGTGGGCCAAAGAGCGTTGGTTGATCGGCTGTTGATCGGCCTGTTGGCCAATGGACATGTCCTGATCGAGGGAGTCCCTGGCTTGGCCAAGACCACGGCGGTCAAGGCGCTCTCGGACGCGCTCGCGCTCGAGTTTAAGCGGATCCAGTTTACGCCCGATCTGCTTCCTGCCGATGTGGTGGGCACGCAGATTTATCAGCCAAGCTCCGGGGAATTTACGACCAAGAAAGGGCCGGTTTTTACCCACGTCTTGTTGTCCGATGAGATCAACCGTGCGCCGCCAAAGGTGCAGTCGGCGTTGCTCGAGTCGATGCAGGAGCGGCAGGTCACACTGGGCGACACCACCTATGTCCTGCCGGCCCCGTTTTTGGTGTTGGCGACACAGAACCCCCTAGAGCAGGAAGGCACCTACCCGCTGCCCGAAGCTCAGATGGACCGTTTCTTGATGAAGCTCTCCGTCGACTACCCGTCTCTCGAAGAGGAGATGGAGATCTTGGAGCGCAGCTCGAAGGCGGTGCCATCCTTGTCGCATGTCGCGTCTGCAGAAGACATCCTCGCTGCGCAAGCGTTGGTGTCACAGGTCCACATCTCCGATGTTCTGCGTCGCTACATTGTCGACCTCGTGCGGGCGACTCGCGCTCCCGAGGCTGTGGACGCGGAGCTCAGGGGTACGCTGTCATGCGGAGCCTCGCCTCGTGCGTCGATCGCCCTCGCGGCCTGCGCTCGCGCGCACGCCGTGCTCGACGGTCGTGGATACGCGCTGCCCGAAGACGTCAAGGCGGTGGCGCCTGACGTTCTGCGTCATCGCATGCTGTTGACCTACGAAGCGGAGGCCGAGGGGCTGTCTGCCGATCGCGTTGTGGAGCGCATTCTCGCCGCGGTCGAGATGCAATAGTTGAGCGATCTCTCGCCAGAGGAGCTTCAGGAGCTTCGGCGGTTCCATGTGCAGCTGGGACGCCGTTCGGACTCGCTCTTTTCCGGTGACTACCAATCGGTGGTGCGCGGGCGAGGGATGGAGTTTGAAGAAGTCCGAAGCTACGCGCCAGGCGATGACATCCGTCACATCGACTGGAACGTCACGGCTCGGGCCGGCGAGCCCTACACCAAGCTGTTCCGAGAGGAGCGCCAAGTCACGGTGATGCTCGTGGTGGATGTCTCAGGGAGCACGCAGACGGGGAGCGGTGGCCGAGATGGTCGTACCGATCGACGGCTCCAGATCGCCCGTATCGCAGGAGGGCTAGCGTTCTCCGCGACACGGCATCGCGACCATGTGGGCCTATTGACGTTTACGGACCGCGTGGAGGAGGTTGTACGTCCTCGACGCTCGAAGGGACACGCGTGGGCGATCATCCGAAAGATTTTTGGTGCGAACCCGTCAGGCCGCGGCACCAACGTGTCCCAAGCGCTTCAACATCTTCACAGCATTCAACGTCGGCGCTGCGTGGTGATCGTGGTCAGCGATTTTCTCGATGACGGGCCATGGCAAAAGGCGCTGTCGACCGTCGCGCGCAAGCACGACGTGCACGCCGTGTTGGTCAACGATCCTCTCGAAGAGGGCCTCGCGCGGCTGGGGCTGGTGGAGGCGTGCGACGCAGAATCGGGTCGCACAGTGTTGCTGGATGGGGCGAGTTGGGACCCGGAGTGGACCCTCGAAGCGCGGCTCCAATCCATTCGTCGTGCGGGTGCCAAAGGTCTGGCGATCTCGACGCTCGACGACCCGCTGCGATCGCTTCGCCGTCACTTTAGCGGACGTGTGCGCCCATGAGAGCGCTCCGAATGTTTGTGTTCGCTCTGTGCGTGGCTTGCGCGCCTTCTGGGGGGCAGACGGTCTCCGTTGAGGCCCCAGATTGGGAGGTCAGGACCTCCTTTGAAGCCGCGTCTGATGGTGCCTCCGGCGTCCTCGTCGTGCGTGCCTCTGCGCCGGATACAGCGGTCATTCGTCGCCCTGAGCCTGAGGGGCAAGGGTTGCGGTTTGAGTCGATGGGTCAGGCGGGGGTCGAGTCGCTGGGAGCCCGTCAACTCTACACTTGGCGCTGGCGTGTAGAGGGCCGCCCGGGCAACTATGAAATTCAACCGTTGGATGTGTTCGGTGAGGCCGACGAGCCGATGGTGACGGCGCCAGGGCGCTTCGTCGATCTCGCGACCGAGGCGCCGGCGGTAGGCGAGCTGCAAGAGGTGCAGCACCCCTCGAAGATTCTGACGATTCCTTGGGCGCTGATTGCAGGCGTCTTGGGCACACTCGCGGTTCTCGTGGCTGGTTTGCGGTGGCTCACTTCGCCCGCGCCGCCTGAGGACGAAGAGGTGGTGCCTCCCGAGGCTCCCGATCTCGTCGTCTTGCGCATGTGGTCGATGATTCTCGAAGATGCTTCGCTTGAGACTGCGACCAAGGCGAAGATGTTGTCGCGGATCTTTCGGGAGTACTTGGAGTCGGCGATGCTCTTTCCTGCGACCGCGTGGACGACCACCGAGACGCTCGCACACCTGGCGCAGTTGAGCCACATGTCCATTGAGCTCACGCCGCAAGCGCAACGCTTGTTGCGCGCGACCGACCGCGTGAAGTTCGCTGGCGATGTCCCCCAAGAGACCATGCTGGAGCACTTCACCGAAGATCTTCACGGCTTCGTTCGCGCGACCCGTCCGCACCGATGGGACGAAGATGACGGGGAGGCGACATGACGCAGTGGGGCACACCGCTCGCGCTCGCGCTGGTTCTTCCGGTGCTTTTGTTGGTGTTTCGCCGACGTTGGGTGTCGCGGCATCGTCTGCCAGTCGCCCGCGTCGCTTCGCTTCGTCGGGACGTGACAACGCGTCAGCGCGTCGCGTGGCTGCCGTCTTTTCTCCAGATCGTTGGGCTCGTGTGTCTGTGTCTCGCGTTGGCGCGCCCGCAGAGCACGCGCGTTGACACGGTGGTCGACTCGGAGGGGCTCGACATCTTGTTGGCGATCGATACGTCGGGCTCGATGAGCGAAGGTGACCTCAGCCTCGGTCGCGTGCGAGGAGATCGCTTGACGATCGCGCGGACGGTGGTGGAGGAGTTCGTCGCCAAGCGGCCACATGATCGCATTGGTGTTGTGGTGTTTGGGGAAGAGGCCTTCACGTTGAGCCCGCTTACGCTCGACCATCAGACGCTCGGACAGATGATGGGTGGGGTGCAGATCGGTATCGCCGGCGCACAGGGAACAGCCATCGGGACCGCGCTCGCGGTGTCGACGAAGAGACTCAAAGATCTCGACGCGCCCAGTCGCCTCGTGATCTTGCTGACGGACGGCCACAACAACGCCGGTCGTGTCCAGCCTGTCGAAGCGGCTGAGGCTGCTGCCGCGCTCGGTATTCGAGTGTATACCATTGGTGTTGGGGCGCAGAAGACCGGTCTGCGCCGGCTCCTTTCGGGTGGCGACGGCCTCGACGAGGAGAGCTTAAGAAACATCGCCGCCATAACCGACGGGCAGTTCTTTCACGCGACGAGCGGCGAGACGCTTCGCCAGATTTACGAGACCATCGACACCTTGGAGCCCTCACCGGCCGAGGTCCGCCAACTTGTCGATCGACAAGAGCAGTTTCGCATGTTCGCCGTCCCGGGGACCGCGTTGATGTGGCTGAGCGTGCTGCTCGGGACCACTTGGCTACGGAGGGGTCCATGACGTTCGCTGCGGAACCGTGGATCGGCCTTGGCTTTTTGGCCTGCGCGCTCACTGCCATCGCGATGGTGTGGGCGGCAAGTCGTCAAAGACAAAAGGTAGAGGCAGTATTTTCTGGTGATCTTCTTACGCGTGTTCGTCCGCCGTCGGTCGTTTCGCGCCGGCGGGTCCGTGACCTCTTGGCGCTGTTTGGCTTGGTGTTGTGCTGTCTGGCGCTGGCGGAGCCGCGGTCTGGCAAGGAGCTGCAGACCATCCGAGGCAAGGGTTCGGACCTGGTCATCGTACTGGATCTCTCCTTGTCGATGAATGCCCAAGATGTGGAGCCCTCCCGGATGGAGCGCGCCCGCCGAGAGATCGATGACCTTCTGCGAATCGTCGAGAGCGATCGGGTGGGTCTGGTGGTGTACGCGGGAGGCGCGATGCCTCGGATGCCGTTGACCGTCGATCATACCGCGCTCCTCAATGTGGTCCGCGATGTGCAGCCAAAGAACTTTCCGATGCAGGGCAGCGCCTTGGGCGCGGGTATCCGCAGCGCGCTCGGCTTGCTGGAGCACGTCTCATCTGAGGGAGCAGGTCAAGCGATCTGGGTGCTCTCCGATGGGGAGGTTCACAACCCCGAGGACGCGCTGCTCGCGGCGAGCGAGGCGGTCGCAGCCGGCGTTCGAGTCTACACCATGGGAATCGGCGAGTCTGTGGTGCCCATTCCGCAACGCGGCGGGGGTTTCGTTCGCGACGGCGGAGAGGTGGTGCGCTCCGACCCCGATCCGACCGTCCTTAAGCAGGTCTCGCAAGCGACGGGGGGGGCCTTCGTGCGTTCCGTGGCCTCATCCGAGGACGTCCGCGGCTTGTACACCCGCGAGATTCGACCCGCCTTGTCGGTGGTGGAGCGCGACACTGTTCAACGCGAGGTCTGGAGTAGCCACTACCAGTGGCCTTTGGGTCTGGCCTTTCTTTGTTTTCTGATCCGCGCTGTGCTCGGTGATGGACGCATCGGCTCGGTTCGCCCAGCGTTGGTCGCGGTCATGCTCGCGGTGGGTGCATTGGGGGTGTCTGAAGAGGCTGCTGCCGCCGAGTCGACCACGCTTGCGCAGGCCGATGCCTTGTACCGTGCCGAGCGCTATCGCGAGGCGGCACACGCGCTTGAAGAGCTGGCGCTGACCACTCCCGGCGATGCCGATGTGCTCAATCGTTTGGGCTCTGCTCGGTATTGGGCGGGAGACCATGAGGGGGCTGCCCGGGCTTGGGAGGAACTCCTAGGTGGTCAGACGGCACCGGATGCGGAGACTCTTTTTCAGTTGGGCAACGCGCAGTACCGTTCCGGTCGTTTGGAAGAGGCCGTCCGTCGTTATCAAGAGGCGCTTGAGGGCTCTCCGAGCCACGAGCGCGCGCAGCACAACGTCGAGATGGTCCAACAAGAGATTGAGCAACGTCGCGCCATGCAGCCGCCACCGCCGCCGCCGCCTTCGGAGGGTGAGGGAGAGGACGAGGGTGAGGAGGGAGAAAGCGAACCGCCGCAGGACGAGTCGAGCGGTGGCCAAGGCTCGAGTTCCGACCAAGAGCAGGATGCGTCGCCTGCGAACGCCCCCGAGCAGCAGGATGGAGAAGACGAGGCGACTGCAACTCCTGAAGAAGGCACGGAGGAGCAAGAGGGCGACGCGGAGTCCACGGGTGAATCGGAGGGTGAGCAGGGTGAAGAGGGTGCCGAAGAAGGCGCTGCGGGTCAAGAAGGCGACTCGGAAGGTCCGATGACGGAAGGGGAAGCCCACCGACTCGTCGACAGTGTGGAGGAGGGGGACCAAGGCCACCTGATGATTCAGGGTGGTGAGGGAGAGAAGCCGTGGTGACGTTGCTCTTCGCCATCGTCGTACAGCTTCAAGTGGCTACCGCCGCTCGTGTTGAGCTTGTGAGCAAGACCGATCGGTTGGTCACGGGCCAAGCGGTCACGGTGCAGTTGCAAGTCCACGACGGCGAGGTCCGTCGGCCACCGACGCTTGTCACAGGCCGTGGATTGGACGCGTCCTACGTCGGCTCACGTCAGACCATCAAGAGCCAAAACTTCCAGCGCTTTGTACAGATTCAATCCTATGAATACCGTGTGACGGCGATGGAGGAGGGGGCGTGGACGATCGGTCCGATGGAGATCACGCTCTCCGATGGAACGGTCCTCGGTGTCTCGCCCTTGACCTTGACGGTTACGGAGCGCGTGGAGGGCGTTGACGGCCCCGAGATGTCAGCGATCGCAGGCTTTGCTGGCACGGAGGCGTGGGTTGGCGAGACCGTCGTCTACACCTTCCGCGGGCAGTCTCGTAGCGCGGTCCCCGACGTCACGTGGACGCTCCCTGACTTTGATGGCATGCGTGACCCAACGGACGGTGCGTTGGATGGTCGTGAGTATGTGGTCGACGACCCGGACGGCGCGTTCTCCGTGAGCGAAGGATGGAAACCCCTCTTGGTTACGCGCCCTGGCGACTTGCGTTTCGGAGGCGCCCTCGCCCAGTTTGGTATTCGCGAGGGTCGAAACAGTTGGGGTTTTGTTCAGCGGCGTGTGGAGCGGCGTGTGACCGAGCCGCTATCTGTACTCGCCAAACCGCTTCCACCCGCGCCGGATGGGTTCTCCGGTCTGGTGGGTGATTTCGAGCTCGAAAGCTCGTTTGGGCGAAGGCAGGCTGGGGTGGGTCAGTCGATACCGTGGGTCCTTGAGTTTGTGGGCGACGGTACGTTGGAGGGGCTGACCTGGGAGCTACCCGAAGTAGACGGCGCGACGGTCTACGAAGGCTCCTTTGACTCTACAGCGCGTATTGAAGATGGTCGCTACGTTGCCTTTGGCCGTTTTGAACACGTCTTGGTTCCGACCCGACCCGGTGAGCTTAAGCCTCCCCCTTCCAACTGGATCGTCTTCTCTCCAACTCTGGGTGAGTATGTCACAAAGACGGTGCAGCATCCTGTACTTCGCGTGAGTGGATCTGCGGAAGATGTGGCCGAGGTTGAGTCGTTTGGTCAAGCGCCGAGCCTTGCCGATCTGTCGGACACACCTGCGCTGCGAGAGGTCAAGCAGGGGGGGCGCGCGCGGGCTTGGAAAGCCTCGGCTTGGCTTCCGTGGCTGATGGGCGTGCTCGGTTTGCCCGGTTTGTGGTGGCTCGGCTCAGACGGTCTCGCGATGTGGAAGGCT
>Ga0315320_10000510_pt1 | contig 31851 bp, 24 predicted proteins | sample M140m21515metaG_FD_203458 | JGI IMG/M metagenome (GOLD analysis project Ga0315320, IMG submission 203458) | Ammonia-oxidizing marine archaeal communities from Monterey Bay, California, United States - M1 40m 21515 | ecosystem: Environmental > Aquatic > Marine > Coastal | place: USA: California... | reverse complement strand
CGAAAGCCTTTGATTTTGGAAAGAGTTTTTTGTGCCCTTGAGTCATCACAGGATGCAAAGTCTCCCACCATCACAGCCACTTCAAGGATTTGTGTGGAGTTTGCATACCTCATTTTCTTTGGTGACCCGTCAGGGTTAAGGCCAAGTCCCCGCTGTTCACCGGTAAAGTCAAATGCTTTTTCGTGCGTGTATGCTATAAGGCTGTAATCAGATCGAAGTTCTTGCACCAGACGACGTGCATCATCTCGTGCTCCGTCACCACGGAAGGTTGTTGCTAGAACAAGCCAAGGACCACTGCGATCAGACAGAGGGTACATTGCTCGAGGGTCGGTCTTTGCGTGCGGAAACCAGCTTGTCGGCAGCCACCCACTTTGTGCAGATGCAAAGGTGGGACAGATAAGCAAAGCCATCGCAAGAAAACTCACTTGCAATAGAGCAACACGAAAAAAATTGGAATACAACACGATAATGATGAAAGCAGGGCTGGATGTACTGGTTTAGAAAGGAAATTTAGCAACGAACAAAAACGGTGACGAGAGGAGTTTTATCTCTGAAGAACGGGTAAATGAGTTCAAATAGACAACTTAGGTAGACTGATGGTGAAATACGTGTTTTATGCACCCAGAAAGTAGGTTGAAACAAAAGTGAGCGGTAATTCCATGCGTAAAAAAAAGAATTCAAAGCCCCGGTCACTCATGCTGCAGTCCTTACCGGTGTGTTTGTTTGTGGGATGGGTATTGCTCATGGTACTACCACCTTTTGCTTTATGGATGCTTCGCAGTTCATGGTTGGATGATCTCGACAGCCCAACTGTTCAGGCTGAATGGAATGAGTTTCGTGATGACATGAAAAAACAGTCAGACCGAAGTGGGCCTGTGCAACATAAAATCCCAAAGAGTTCGGAGCCGCCTTTACGAGTATGGCTCCGTGATTATTTCTGGTTAGCAGTTGCCGCGTGGGGGATTCTTGGTTCAGCGCTTTACGGCTTTTTCAGTCTCGCTGTAGTTGGCGTCACAAGAGCAGCAGTATTGCCGTCTGCAATCCCCTCTATCCGAGAATAAAGTGAGCAGTGATAGGCCATGTTGATAAATAACTTATGCACCATGGAATGAACAAAATGTGACAGCCATAGATATGGGTTATGGAGTGGGTGTTGTTCGAGCAATGATCAGTCCCTACCCCGAAGAACTGCTTGTTTAGAACAATCCGATTAAAAAAAGTTCAGTCTGGAACGAACATGCTCTTTTCGGGTTCATGCATGTTCCGTTGGTGCTAAAACTATTGACCGCATGCTACGAGAAAGCATTCCCGGCATGTCTATGGTTCTCGTACAGTTGGCTTGTCACTGGAACAATCATCTTCTGCTGCTGTGTTCCTTTTATCTGAGATTTATTACGTGTTCTGCACATTAGTTGATCCTAGCGGCCGAACAAGTCGTCCGGCACGGTATCCCGAGCGGTTCGACCAACATCATCAAGCGTTCGACGCTGACCGACTGTATGCCAGGGAGTAATGTCTGCCAGTTCAGGCATCATTTCAAGAATTTGACCAATTAATTGAGACACCAGTTGGCTGCCCGCATTGTCTCCCACTTGCTCACGAATAGCAGCCGCTGTTTTCATTAATTTTACCATTCTCGAACGTACTAAAACGGGGCCAGACAGCTGGTCTACGCCATCTTCTAAGAGCTCAGCAACAGGTACATCGAGAACGTGTTGCCATTGTAATAGATCTGAAATTCGCAGATCACTGTCGGGCTTCTCTTGTTTACGAATAACAGCCATTTCTATGCCGAGGCGGCGAGCTACATTTCGCAAAGTGACCCCCTGACGCTGGCGCACTTCAGAGATTTTGTGGAATGGCCTTCGAGAAGACTGCTTCTTGTTTGTGGCTAGTCTACGACGATTACGATTCCTTAGCTTGGACGAGTCGTCAATAGTTGCCTGCTCAGAATCAGCTTCTGCTCGAGCAACGTCTGAATATGGTGCGTCCACTACGGCTAATGGATCGGGGTAGCTGGAGTCTTGTTCGTCGAAGTCTTCCTGACTTTCGAGCCGGTATGGAACAGTAGCCATCGCATTCTCCTTCTCGTAAGCAAATCCGGGAATCTTTACAACGAGAATATTCCAGGTGGAACGACGACCCATCTCTTCCAGCCCACTCACGAAGAAGATGAAAAACCATAGATGGGAACATCTAAGGAAGCCGTGAGCGAGAAGAAAGATATTGCCGTTTTTGCTCACCAGATCGGACTGTGCCTTGCCCGCACGTCCGGCTGATAAGATAATACCGCCCGTTTCGCTGAAAGGAAATACCTGAAGGCAAAATATTGCCCCAAATAATTAGTTTTGGCGAAACTTAATCGATCATCACCGTTGTTTCCTGTATTACGTGGAAGTTATGAGAAACGTTCGGTCAAAAATAAACATTTTCATAGTGCGGCTTTTCCCCTCGATTTTTAGATCATGAAAGACAATGTGGTCATACGATCGTGTATTTTTTACATTTTGATTCAAAACCATCATGGAGTCGGGTATGTCCGTAATTCGGAAGCAGAGAGACTCGCTTGCACAGTCCTACGTATCGACACTATTCCAGTTCGATGAGGTCGTAGTCAGAGGGCCTGATGCTGTTCAGTTCATCAGTAATTTTACAACTGCAGATATTTACGGCTTGCAAGAACATGAGGGGTGCGATGGTTTCTTTTGTGATGCTCGAGGTTGGGTTCTTGAGGTGGCTGTTTTGTTTCGAAGTGATGACGGTCTACTGATTCGTGTTGCAAGGGGCCGCGGTCATGGGCTAGCTGCTCATCTTGATCGCTACCATATTCGAGAAGAGCTCTCTATTTCCGAAGCTCAGGAAGAACTTCATTCAGTGCTGATGTCTGGCAGTCAAATAAAAATCTGGCTAGAAGAGTATTTTGATATATCCGTTCCTGCAAAGCGGTACCAGCAACTGCAAGCACGAGATGGTAATAATCCTTTTTCAACACAATTGACTTCGGTAAAATTGATGCCGGTTGATTGGCTTTCTTCTGATGGCTTTTTAATGATAGTGCCGGGTGAGCGAAAAGATATTTTACAAGCTTCCCTTTTAGCTGCTGGACTTCAAAATAGTGCTGATGAAATGATTACCTACTTGCGACTTCAGCAGGGGTGGCCTTCAGTGAATGACATACCAGAGAAAACATTGCCCCAAGAAGTAGGTCTCAATGATCGGACAATCAGCCTCACGAAAGGATGCTATCTGGGTCAGGAAACGGTTGCCCGACTTGATGCACTTGGGCACGTGAATAGAAGACTTGTAGTACTCGCGGTTGAACGGGGTGAGTCGGCGGTAGTTGGTGATAACGTGGCAAGCAACAATGAGGTGGTCTCTCAGGTTACATCAGTAGGTTGCTTGGGGAAACAAGAAGCAACACTGGCGATGGCAATTATCCCACTCAAGTCAATGCAGCAAGAGGCGAATCTTACTGTGGGTGGTAAAGCCGCAAACGTAGTCTCTACGGTCCTTCTCGAAACCCTGATAACATAAGGTCACATGAATAAAGATAGAATGAGAAAAATCCAAGGAGATCAGCTTCTCGAGTCCGAGCGTTTCCGTGTTGTGAGACTCTTAGAGAAATGCCGTGATGGGAGGACACGATCAAAAGATGTCATTGAACACCCCGGGAGTGTGGCCATTGTGCCATTTGTCGATGACGATTGGGTTTGTCTTATAGACGTATTTCGCCCAGCCGTTGGACGGACTTTAATTGAAATCCCCGCCGGTACCCTTGATCGTGTTGAATCATTACCAGCTGCAGCACATCGGGAGCTTCGCGAGGAGACAGGCTATCAGGCTGCCGTTCTAGAAAGCCTTGGAGAACTCTGGATGTCACCGGGTATTTTACATGAAAAAATGCACCTCTTTGTGGCAAAGGGGTTGCAAAGCGGACGTCAATCGCTTGAGCCCAATGAGTGTATTGAGCCACGAGTCGTGCGATGGAGTGAAGCAGTGGCGATGTGTCACAACGGCTTGATTGAGGATGCAAAGACGATAGCAGCGATATTTCTTGCTGATAGTTGGCTACGATCCTGAGGTCTCGTTTGTTAGTACTCCTTTTGTTGACCGTCGGTCGAGTAAAAAAAGAACTCCACCAAGAAGGCCGGTCACGATTGTTGCAAAAAACCAAAGTAGGCCTATGGCGACAGCTTTTTCTTCAGCAACTCCCCAACGACCGAGCAGGAAAACCATCCCTCCCTCACGAATGCCAACACCGTTAATACTAATCGGCAGGACGATTGCCAAGGCAATTAACGGAACGACAGAAAACCAGGTAATCCATTCGAGCGTTACGCCAATACCGCGAGCCATCAATGCAACCGAAACCGACGCACCTACTTGTACAATAAGACTCCAAGCCACAGCCTTTCCCATAAGGCTTGGACGCACCTGATACGGAAGAAGTTGTGCAAGAAATTGACGAAGGCGATGAGTTGTTGGTAGCAGATCAAGAAAGCGATCTAGATTGCCAATAGTCAATCGGAAACCAAGGAGTACGCAGACGAGCAGGAGCGAGGCTACAGCAATTGTAGATGGTAACGAAAGGTTGAGCCGAAGTGACAGTAGTGCAGATCCGGCCAATATCCCGAGTGCGGAGACTCCTGCGAGACGATCAGCAAGTATTGTGCACCCTGCAAGAAGACGCCCTGGGTTTGTATCTGAGAGTCTGTACGCCTTTACAACGTCACCACCAATTGAAGATGGGAGACAAAGATTAAAAAACACACCTTCAAAAAAACGCCATATAAAAAAAATTGTGGAATGAACAAAGCCAATAGGCCGTGCAAGTGCTGACCAGCGGACACCAGCAACGACTTGAATTGCAATAGCGACTGCTTGGCCAGCGGCAAACCATTGCCATTGAAGAGATCCTAAGAGACGGACGAGTGTTTCCCATTCAACACGTTGTAGAACGAATCCCATCAGAGCAAGTGTCGCAAGGATACGAAAAGTCAGGCTCAGCCACGTCTTTCGACTGCCTTTATTGTCCGAATGATTGAGAGGATCATTCGCTTTATGGGTCAACGAGGAGCTATGATTTACAGTCGTCGACATCAGAACCAGAAATTGAAGGTTTTAAGCAAGTATCGCTGTTTTAAAGTGGAGTAAGCTCAACGTGAAGCTTTCGCATAGACTTGTAGTACTTTATATGAGTGCTGATGCCGTGTCGATTCGAAAAGTTGCTGTCAGCTAGTTGTTGTTTTGGGAACAAAGTCCATGGTACGGGAATTCTTTTTTAGGTTGTTCTGGTAGCACTCTAGATAATTTGATATTCACTTTTTTCTTCTCATTTTTACTGCCCGTCTAGGCAGTTTTGTGCACGTTCTTGTCTGCCGTATTCCACTCGGGAAATCTGTTGCAAGTAGTAATATATGCTGTCCGCCTTGTAAACAAATTCTTCGGTATCCTGACAACGAGACTGTTTTGAGACGGTTTCATTTACAGGGCTGATGTCGTGATTGTTTCGCACCGATGCTCATTCGGTACTCCGAGGTAGAAGGATTTACAGCAATCGTGCTGGGTTCAGTACAGTATTTGATTTACTTTCGGGCAGAACGAATCGTTCTCTCGGTGATAGCAGCAGCGAAACTTGCAGTCCGCTGGAAATGGATTGATCGTTACTTTGGAGGTATGAGAAGATTTGTTCTGCGGCAGGGAATGCAATAGTTCGGGGTTGCTATATTTTCTTAAGCGCACCATGTATGAGAACAAAACTTCGTGTTCTATTTGCACCCTCGAACCGTACTGTACCAATAGCCCTGTGTCCTGTGCCACCAATTTTTTCAAGGACACCCTCGCCGTACTCCTCATGGAATACTTTTTCTCCAACATCAAAAGTGACATCTATTTTTTTTCTTTGGTTTAGTTTGTTCGCCGTTTGAATTGCAGGAGATTGATGTAAGGCAGGTGAGTTCTGTTCCACTGATTTTTTTGTGATTTTTTTGTCGGAATCTACTTCCTGAATAAAGTCAGATTCAATTTCGAGAACGAGACCATCGGGTCGTGTTTTCTTGTGCGTTGCGTCTGGGCAGTAAGGCTCGTCCAATTGGCTTTCGGACGCAATCACTTCTTCTTTAGAAAAATAGTCAGCGAATGTTTCAGTCGAAAATCCCTCGTCCTGGTTGTGTTCGTAAGAGGGTGTCTCGCTCAGTGCTGGCGCTTCTGGTCCAGACAGATACGATTCTTTTCCCATCATCTCGGTGAGGAAAATACTCGGTGCTGATATTCTTCTATTACCACGGTAGTCTCGGATTCTCGATGCACTCACGTGAACTTCGTGTTCTCCACGAGTGATCCCAACGAATACAAGCCGCCGTTCTTCCTCAAGTTGATCGTTGTCATCAAGACTTCTTTCATGAGGAAGAATTCCGTCCTCAAGAGCTATCATGTAAACGACCGGAAACTCAAGGCCTTTACATGCATGAAAAGTCATGAGCGCAACCTGATTCCCAGCTGGATCCCAGATGTCGGTGTCCGCTACAAGGGCGGTCTGTTCGAGAAACTGGCCGAGTGGATCGTCATCGGGCAACGCAGTTGCAAATGATTCGTCAACCTGCCTTGCAGCTGTGACAAGTTCTTCCACGTTAGCAAGTCGCTCATCTCCTTCTTCATCTTTTTCAGCAGCTAGTAAATCACGGTACCCAGTTTTTTCTAGAATTGCCTCCACAAGCGGCGCTACAGCACCATTTGACTGCTGTTGTACCTGCTGAATTCCTCGGAAAAGTACCCCAAATTTTTCATACGCTTGAATAGCTCGACGAGTGAGTGCGGGTACCTTTGCGGCATAACCTGCAGCGTCCAGACGAGACATGTGTTGCTGTTCAGCCCACGCGGCAAGACGATCCAAAGACTGTTTCCCAATACCTCGCGGTGGCACATTTACAATTCTCAGGAAAGCCTCATCATCACGGGGGTTTTTGAGAAGTCTGAGCCAGGCTACGACATCTCGTACTTCCCGTCTTTTGAAGAACTCTAGACCGCGCACGAGTTGATACGGAACATTACGATTTCGTAACGCAACTTCGAGTGAACGTGAAAGTGCATTTGTTCGAAAAAGAATACAGAAATCATTCGGTTGACGCTTTTTGGTGTTGATAGCGTCAGCAATCTCGGTTGCGATGCGCTCGGCTTCATCATGGCTTGTACTATCAAGGAAAATCCGAATGGGTTCTCCTTCAGTAGCATCTGTTTTGAGTTGCTTTTGTTTTCGGCGGCTATTGTTTGCAATTACTCGATCAGCAGTACCAAGAATATTGGCAGTGCTTCGATAGTTCTGCTCCAGTGTGACGACACGAGCGTCTGTGTAGTCCCGCTCGAATTCAAGTATATTTCGAATACTTGCACCGCGCCATCCATAAATGGCTTGATCAGGATCGCCAGTGACGGCGAGGTGTTGGTGATCGAGTGAAAGGCCCCGAAGAATGCAATACTGGACGGCATTCGTGTCCTGGTACTCGTCTACCAAGATCCAGCGATGGTGGGCATCGAGTTGGCGCCGTAAATCTGGATTGTCTAGTAACAACCTTGCGGTGTGCACTAACAAATCATCAAAGTCAACTGAATTTGAATCAAGCAGCATTTCTTGGTAGACCGGCCAGACCTTGACGACGATATCATCAGCTGGACGACCCCAGCGAGGTTGAAATTCTTCTGGCGCAACAAGATCGTTTTTTGCTCGGCTAATAGTACCGGATAATTTGCCTATTGGCGTATGCTTAAGTGAGAGTCCCAGTTTTTTCGCTGCTCGCTTAAGTACGGCTTGTGAATCATCTGGATCGAGAATGGAGTAGTCACTCGTGAGGCCACAGAGACGGGCATGCTTTCTCAATAGACGGGCTGCAAAGCGATGAAATGTTCCCATTTCAATCGGTTGTGGACCAACCAAGTCGGTAACCCTTTTTCGCATTTCATCAGCTGCTTTATTGGTGAATGTCAAAGCAACAATCTGGTGCGCAGGAATGCCTTGTGTAATGAGATGGGCTACCCGATGAGTAACGACACGGGTCTTCCCACTACCTGGGCCCGCTAGGACAAGAAGTGGCCCGTGCACATGCATAGCGGCTTCTTGTTGGCTCGGATTGAGAGAATCAAGCGAAAATTGCGGTTTGCTTGGCATCGCTACCCGTAGAAAAAAGGCTTTGGTAGGAATTTCAAGCCCGCTGGCATGAAGAAACAGACTTCACAACACTGGGGCAGTAGTCGAAACAGAATTATTTTTAGTATATTCAGTAGACTGGCAGATTGTTGGAAAGATAAAAACTTTCTACAACACGTCGGTGCGTTAGAATGTAGGCTAACGTTGTAAACTTAAAATAGACTTTCGGGCGTAAATTTTGTCAGGCCCGAGTCAAAAAACTTAATTGCACGGGAGGGACCCCATGCCACGCATTCCATATAAAAGTTTGACCCAATCAGACGAACTCTCTGAAAAGTTAGAGATGAGTACTGCTGAAATTGGACTATCTGTTCGAACGACAAATTGTCTTGAGGAGAAAGGCATTTTTACAGTGCACGATCTTCTTAACTGTACTCGGTCGGATTTGTTGAGTATTTCAAATTTTGGTGAAAAGACTCTTGAAGAAGTCTATAAGGCTCTTGAGAAAATTGGTTTTTTCCGAAAACAACAGGCAGGCGATGATATCGTTGTGACTCGAAGTAGGGCAGTGTCGAACACGCTTTGAAGAGTTATTTCTCAGCAGAAATGTTGGGGCGGTTTATGAAACCCTGTCTGACTCCTACCACGTATGGAGGATTGTGATGATCGTCCTACGTAGTCAGTGGAAGCGGAGATTCCTCGCTTGTTCGAGTCGGCCTCTAGGCTGCCCGGAGAATTATTTGTGAGGCTGCCTACATTCTTTAGTAAGAAACGTGGAAATCGTCGTACGGGTCTCCCTGCCTGGGGGTCACTGGGTGAAGGAATTTATCACACAGTTTTGTTGATGGCTGGACTTACAATTGGCGTGTTAATGCTTGCTGGAGTCGCTGTCCCTGAATGGAGAATTAATAACCAGTTCATAGAAGTCAACGGTCGGCTTATCGGAAAGGGCTTGGCACGCCATACGCTTCGAGATGTATTCGGAGGCGCAAAGTATTCATGGCGACCGGCGTTATTAGTTCAGTACGAAGTTGAAGGAGAGGATGTCGAGTCATGGAATACAGTTCATTCTTCCGAAACAAGTGAAACCCGAGCATTTGCACTTCACGAGTTAGACGACTGGGAGCTTGGTGGTCAACTGCGTTGCTGGTACGACCCGGATGACATCAAAACAGTTGTGCTCAAGCAAGGTTATAGTTGGTGGCTTTGGCTCTTAGCGCTTTTGCTGCCAGGAGCCCTTGTTGCTTTTGGTGTAACGGGATTGCTTCAATCCTTACAGTCTTGGGGTCGCTCGGAGGAGCGTCAGGCTGTTCAGTTTGGCCGAATTTTCGAAACGTTTACCAGCCCACCTCCAGAAACGGTGGGTTTCCCGACAATTCCTGCCTGTGACAATCTGGTCAATTCTCCAGGTACTATGCTTCGGTTTCGTTTGCCAACAGAGAGCCCCGAGGCATGGTCTTTAATTGGAGCTGGACTTTTCTCGGGACTCTGGAATGTGGTTGTTATTCTGCTAGCAGTGAATGTCGGATTTGATATAGCGGGGGGTCGGGCCAACTTATGGCTTCTGGGGCTCCTTGCCCCTTTTACGATTGTTGGTTTGGCTTCAGTAGCACTTTTTTTCAGGCAGCTTTTTCTCATTACCGCGATTGGCCCAACCCACGTCGAAATTTCCGGCCATCCCTTACGCCCTGGAAATCAATACCAGGTTCTCTTGTCACAGGCAGGCTCAGTCTCATTTCGTAAGTTGGAACTTTTTCTTGAATTGGAAGAGCAGGCGACGTTTCGTCAGGGCACCGACGTCAGAACAGAACGGCAGGTTGTATGGCAGTCACTCATCCGTCGCTGGAACAATGTTGAGCCGCTTCCAGGCACGCCATTTGAGGCAGAAGTACAGTTGCAGTTACCAAGTAAGGCCATGCATTCTTTTTCTACAACTCATAATACAGTGAGCTGGCGACTGGTCTTGCGTGGCGTACCGGAGCGATGGCCAGCACTCGTAAGAGTTTTTCCAGTAGTCGTATTCCCAGCTGAGATTGTCTCGACCCACAATGAGAAACCATTGTCCTGACACGGACAAAGGAAAAACGTAATGATGACAGAATCAAAACGAGTGGACCAGAACACGTTAGGGTCGTATCGCATTCAGCCGAATCCTCGGATTAGTGTGACGTTCAATCGTGAAAATATTCAGTACGGTGGTGGAGACGAGCTTCGAACGCACTACATTGTAGAAGGTATAGAGTCGCAGAGTATTTCTGCTGTTGAGCGGTCAGTTGTCTGGTACACAGAAGGAAAAGGTGAAGAAGATCTGGGCGTTGTTTTCTTTGAACGAATACAACTGGAGCGGCGAAAAGACAGTACTCAAACATCGTCAGCGTCATTGAGCACAGATCATTTGACAGGAGCTCTTGCAACAGACCTCCCTCAAAGCCCCTTATCATATGAGGGAATTATTGTGAAAATTAGATGGTGTGTTCGTGTTCGTGTTTTTTTTCGGAGTGGTCGAGACTTTGTCTCTGAGCATATTTTTTTTCTAGGAAGTGTTCCGGTAGTTCGACTTCCAGCCAAAATCGAGACATAAATGAGCACGTTAGTATTCCAGAATCCATTTTCCACACGTTTTGTGCAGCCTGGTGCAATACCTTGGTTAGCGACAGACATATCCCTTAGAGCTGTACTTTTTAGGCTGTATGACGTGGACAATCGTGCCATTATTTGTGGACCACATGGCAGCGGTAAATCAACAATACTCAGTCATCTTGCCTCTGTCGCTCAAAGAGAAGGACTCAAAGTTCATTGTCTTCGGATTCGTTCTTGGATTGATGCGATACGCGTTATGAGAGTATTTGCCACAATTAATCCGAAACAAAGCCTTGTTTCTGTAGATAGTTGGGAGCTACTCGGTTTTTTGGGGTGGTTTCTGTGCCAGTTTGCTGACTTTCGTGGTCTTTGTGTGGTTGTGACAGTCCACGAGAGACCGTGGTGGAATAATTGGCCTGTGCTTCTTCATACGAAAGCAGATGACAAAACATTTCGCCTGCTAGTTCATGAACTCATGACCAAGTACGCTGGATCTAAGACCATCGAATTTAGTGGTGCAATGCTCAGAGATGTTTTTCAGCGGCATTCCGGTAATTTAAGGGAAGGTTTTTTTGAACTTTATGACCATTATGAAAGACAGTCCCGGATACCATTCTCCAGGAAATAGAGCCTGCAAGATTTCTTGATTGAAGTTAAAGAGAGGCAAAGCTGTCTGTTTGTATCGATAAAAACGGCCGTATCAAATATGCCATGGCAGATGAGAAAATTTAGCAAACAAAACGATATTTTTATGGAGCGGTAGTTCATGATCGCAACCTAGGGTAAGAGTGTTGACAGGATTAAAAGGTTATTTGTCCAGCCTGTCACACCAGTCCTAAGGAGAGTGTGATGCGTTTGCCGCGTGTTTTGATAGTAGTGTTTTTCTTTACCGGAATCTTGATTGGTGATCAAACTTCCGTTCGGGCACAATGTTGCCTTTCCGGACTTTTTTCAGGTTGTGGTTGCTTCAAGACGGCCGTTCCGGCTTATGCTGTTGCACCAGTTCCAGCACCTCCACCAGTAGTGCCTGTCGTAGCGCCAGCTGTCGTGGCTGCACCTGCACCCCCCCCTCAGCCGGTTATGGTTCCTACGCAACAAGTTAGTTACGTTCCAGAAACGACGTACCAGACTCAGTATCAATGCGTACCTGTAACCTGTTACCGACCTTCATGTGAAATTGATCCGTGCACAGGTTGTCCAGTTGAATGCATGGAGCAAGTGACAAACTATGTTCAAAAGGCCGTAAGTGTTCCAGTCACTCAATATCGGGCTGTTTACACTACGAAATATGTTCAAGTACAGCCGGGCGCAGGTGCCACAGCTGCTGTGGGAACTGTTCCAGGCCCTACGGGTGTAGCTGCAAGTCCCTTCGCAACTCCGTCTCAAACAACTCCACAAGCTTGGGGTGCTGCCGGATCGGCAGCGTCGCCATCAGTGCCAACACAGCAACCAGTTTTGCCACCAGCGGCTCCGAGTAGTACATACCAGCAACAAATAGTTCCACAAAGTGGAAACTATGCACCCACGCAACAAAATCCTGTTCAGCCGCAACCAACGAGTCCACCGGCATTAACGCCGGCACCGTCATTGAAGCCAATTCCAGAGTTATCTCGAGACGCTACTGCTTCTCAGTCACCCAATTTTGGTGTAACTGTTCCCGCTCATCCAAATACATCAGGGAATTATGGTCCTTCTAGCAATGGCTCTAGCCAGCTAAATCAGAGGCAACCAAATAATCCTCAGACAATTGTTCCTTCTCCCTCATTGCGGCCAATTCCGCCAGCGACAAACAGTTCGACGAGTAACATTCGAAATTCATACGGCACTCCGTTGAGGGGGAATAGTGATATGCCGGTACTCCCGGGTAATGGGCCAACAACATCTACCAGAGCATTTCCAAAACTTCTAGAGCCGACTGGTCATACGACGTCATGGAAGCCAGCAAGCCAAAAAATGCAATTCCAGCCGAGCAATGTGCAAAATCAAAATTCTTGGCAACCAGCATTCACGAAAGTACCTTCTGGCGCGTATGCTCAGGGGTGGCAGTCGACGTATCCGACTGCAGCCCTTCCCAAAACCGCTCAGTAGCCTCAATCGTGACAAATGCCGAGATTGCGTCAATCTTTGACCATGTGGCCGATCTTCTGGAGTATCAGGGAAGTAACGTCTTCCGCGTCCGGGCCTATAGAAATGCAGCCCGATTAGTCCAGGGAATAGTTGAGCCGCTTACATCAATCCGAGATGCAAGTAATCGCTCTTTTCTAGAGCTTGATGGTATCGGTAAAGATCTTGCGCAAAAACTGGAAACATTGTTAGACAGTGGCCACTTGCCAATGCTTAAACAGTTGGAAGAAGAGGTGCCCAAGGTCGTTTTTGATCTTATGCGTGTACCAGGCCTTGGCCCCAAAAAGGTGAAACTGTTAATGGCAGCACTCGAGCTCGAGTCACTGAAAGATTTAGAAATAGCCTGCCAAGAGGGTAGAGTCAGTCTTCTTAAAGGGTTTGGTAAAAAGACTGAGCAATCAATCCTCTCCAATATTGCCTTTGCTCAGAATCCAGACAACTCAAGACTACTTTGGGATGAAGCAGATCAGATTGTTTCTCTTTTGATTCAATGGATGAAAGAGTGTGCGTCAGTTCAACGAATTGAGGCAGCAGGAAGTTGGCGGCGGGGCAAAGAGACTGTCGGAGATATAGACCTTCTTGTTGAGAGTCGCCAAGCAAAAGAGGTAATGGATCACTTTCTTGCGTGGGAACATACAGATCATGCAATTGTACGAGGAGACAGCAAAACAAGTATCCGGGGACCGCATGGAATTCAGGTCGATATGCGTGTCGTACAAAAGAAATCATTTGGTGCTGCATGGCAGTATTTCACAGGATCAAAGGAACACAATGTCCGGTTACGGAGTCGAGCTAAAAAATTAGGACTTTCTATTAATGAGTATGGTGTAACCGAACTAAACAAGATTGATGGAAAAATTCTTGCAGGAAAAAGTGAGAAAGATGTCTATGAATCCGTAGGTCTCGAATGGATTCCTCCCGAAATGCGTGAAGATCGTGGTGAATTGGAATTATCTGAAAACGGTGATCTTCCAAAACTGATTACGTTGACAGATATCTGTGGTGATCTTCATATGCATACCACTGCAACAGATGGTGAGGCGACTTTGACTGAAATGGCAGCCGCAGCTGTTGATCGAGGGTTGATGTATATCGCTATCACGGACCATAGTAAAAGAGTGACGATGGCTCGAGGACTTGATGCAAAAAGACTCCATAAGCAGTGGGAAGAAATTGATTGCTTAAATGAATCCCTAGCAAGAGATGGATCACCATCCCTCGTTGTTCTGAAAGGGATTGAAGTTGATATTCTGGAGAAAGGGGGGCTTGATTTGCCAGAAGATGTACTTGCACATGCTGATTGGGTTGTTGCGAGCCTGCACTATGGTCAGCAGCAGTCAGAGGAACAAATTACTGGTCGTATTCTGGATGCAATTTGTCATCCATATGTCAACTGCATTGGCCACCCAACTGGTCGTCTAATTAATCGACGTCCGGCTTACAAAGTCGATTTGCAACGTGTTATCGACGCAGCGGCAGAACATACAACATGCCTCGAGATCAATGCGAACCCATGGCGTCTAGACCTCGATGACCGTCTTTCTGCTGCAGCAAAAGAGGCAGGAGTAAAGCTCGCTATATCAACAGATGCCCATACAACTACGGGACTCGATGTGATGCGATGTGGAATTCTTCAGGCAAGAAGGGCTGGCCTAGAAGCGGGAGATGTAGTCAATACCCTGTCGCTTCCATTACTCAAAGAAACATTAAAAAAACGTAACAAGACGCCATAAAGATGGCTCTGAAAATCGAATGAAAATGAGTGGATTATTGTGCGTCCTGAACACAGCGAAAGCCAATGTGATTACATCCACTCGATACTTCACCTTTTCCTCGAGTTCCGAGAATATAACGTGAGCAGTATTGATCGGTGCAAAGGAAGGAGCCACCTCGCTGAATGCGTTTTTCCACCCCAGGTTCCTGAGGGTCAAAGCTGGTATCTGGTCCAGTCGGATTGATTACAGAGGACTCACCAGTTTTCTGTTTCTGATAGGTATCTGGACGATACCAGTCAGCACACCACTCCCAAACATTACCGGATACGTCATGCAAACCATATTCGTTTGGAGGATACTGACGAACCGGTGCGATGCCAGCAAAGCCATCCTCGGCAGTGTTTTGAATAGGAAACTGACCCTGCCATGTGTTTGCCATCCATTTTCCATTTGGACGGAATTCATTGCCCCATGGATAAACGTTTCCTGTCATGCCTCCTCGTGATGCAAATTCCCACTCAGCCTCAGTTGGTAGCCGCTTTCCGGCCCATTTGGCATAGGCAACAGCATCTTCAAACGCGACATGAACAACAGGGAAATTTTCTTTGCCCTCTATTGTTGATTCGGGACCAAGAGGATGACGCCAGTTTGCTCCTGGCACGTATGCCCACCACTGAAGGTGATTCGATAACGGAACAGGGCGGTCGGGTGGTGTGAATACAATCGAACCAGCAACAAGATTTTCTGGCGGTGCTCCTGGGAAATCTTCAGGTCGAGGTGGTATCTCTGCAATAGTCACGTACTCGGTAGCCTCGACAAAGTCGTTGAACTGCTCATTGGTTACCTCTGCAGTATCGATCCAGAATCCACCTACGGTTACTGAATGAATAGGCCGAGCATCTGTCATCGGTTTGTCTCCCCCGTATGGTATTTCTCGAGGATCTAGACATCCCATTGAAAAAGTTCCGCCAGGAATCCAAGCCATTCCTTCTGGGGTGTTGCCTGGAGATGCGTTACTCGCCAGTTTTGTTGTCTCAAAGCCGACTGGAGTAATCTTTGCCTGGGGTGTCTTTTGTTCTGAAGCAATGGGAGTGGGGCTTGGTGCTGGTGGTGATGTGTTTTTCATGGGTATTGCGAGTCGGCAACAGGTCCAGAGAAGGAGTGCTGCACAAATACCAATGCCAATTTGAACACCAGTTGAGTTTATGAGCCGGTGCAGAAGCTTTGGACTTGGTCCACCTTGTTTTTGAGTGTCTCGATTAGTCATTATCAAGTCCCTTTTCTAATCTTTTGTACATTGATCGTCGACGTTTTCCAGTCCACCATCCAAAGAACTGCCTGCATGAAAGAGTCGCGAGTTCGTGCTCCTCCTGCTGCATCTTGTGAATCACAAATAACATGTCGTCAGCTAGGGGTTCTTTAGAAAATTGCTTCAAAATCTCTGAAGCAGCCGTATGGTCGGTAAAGTTACCAAGTTTTTTTTGTATTTTCTGGAGACTTGCTTGGCACTTCTGAAGTGAAGGGTTCATGTGTTCCTCCGGTATGAGCTCAAGGGCATAACGAATTTTTTTCCCTGCAATTCGCAGCCGATGAAGTTGTGCCGGGTTTTTTTTAGTCGAGTTAGCAACTTTTGAGAACTTTGTACGCGATTTCTTCATTTGATTGCGTAAAAATTTCAGATAGGCCATTCTTGTTGGTTGCACGTGGCTCCCGATTGTGGCGACATGTAATGGCCAGTTCCACGACGAGAGTTCTGAGTGCATGGCATGAATAGATTTGCGATTTTCATTCTGTTGCTTTGCCACTAAGTACAAAATTTGGTCTAGGAATAAATCATGTGCAATGTGTAGGTCACTCGTCGGGGGAACGTGTTGCTGTAATCTATCAGACAGCACATCATAGTCACGTGTCGCTCCTGCCGTCTGCCTCAAATCACGAAGGTGTTGTTTGAAAGAAGAAACAATTGCTTTCGGCAGTAGGGGCGAAAAGACGGATAGAGCAACAAGTGTTCGTCGTGATGTGACTCGGAGGCGACGAACTGTTTCGGGATCGGCCGTGGTTTCACTCGCTTCCGTACATGCTTTCCACACAGTGTTGAGGAGGGTGTGTAATGTTGTTTTTACAACATCAGATGCGAGATGATCCGTGTAGGAAGGAGGTTGATTACGAGAAGGGAAATCCCTTTCCTGATCGTAACGAGTTCCGTCCCGAGGAGACAATTCGTCTTCAGCACTTTTGATTGGGGAACCTGCAAGGTGCTCTTCGGTCTGTTCATTAATCACTGCAGGGCCCTCGTGACTCCCTCACTTCAATGATTAAATCATTTACATTGGAAAAAAAGTGACGTTCTCTGGAACTATTTAGAGACCTTCACCTGGGCTATCGGTCTTACTAGGACTTTCCGGAAGACCCCCGATAGTCGTGCTTCCATTACTTGCAAGACTTTCAGAACCTGCGGCAAGTTCCTCTTCAGTTTGCTCGGCTGCTTCTAAAAGTGGGAAGTCACGCGCTAAAAGATCTTCACGATCGATTCTCAAGGCCTCAAGAGCCTCGGGGCGAACCCGTACTTCTGAAGTTTGGAACGTATTGAAGCCCGTCCCTGCGGGAATTAAGTGACCTAAGATAACATTTTCCTTAAGACCGACTAGATTATCGACCCGTCCAGCGAGCGCAGCTTCGGTCAGAACTTTAGTTGTTTCTTGAAAACTAGCAGCTGAGATAAAGCTAGTACTTTGAACACTTGCTTTGGTAATACCAAGTAACTGGGTGCTGGCTGTAGCAGGCTTGGGCTTTGTTCCCTTCGCTGGAGTGCCGCCAAGAGCCTCAATAGATTCATTGTTTTGTGACAAAGCATCTTTCGGAACGATGGCATCAACCTCAAACTCACTATCACCCTTATCTGTGATTCGAACGCATTCGGAAATACGTTCATTTGCTTGCCTAAATTCATGCTTGTCAAGCATGCTACCCGGAAGTAATTTCGTATCTCCGACGGTGTCGATTTTCACTTTACGAAGCATTTGTGAAACGATTATTTCAATGTGTTTATCATCAATTTCTACTCGTTGGCTGCGGTAGACATTTTGAATTTCACGAACAAGGTATCTCTGGACTTCTTCTTCACCAGAAATTCGAAGGATGTCATGAGGCACTAAAGGCCCATCAACAAGCGCCTCACCTGCTCGAACGATATCTCCAGCATGGACCCGCATATGCTTTCCATGGGTAATTAAATGCTCTCGCTCTACGCCAGATTCATTCCGAACAATGATCGTTCTTTTACCACGTCGTTTTTCACCACTTACTTCGACTTTGCCGTCGATTTCAGCCATGATGGCTGGGTCTTTTGGTTTTCTGGCTTCAAAAATCTCTGTGACTCGAGGAAGTCCACCGGTGATGTCTTGAGTTTTACTGGCTTCGCGAGGCGTTTTAGCCAAGATATGCCCGGCTTTGACACTCTCACCAGGCGACACCTCGATGTAGGCTTTTTCAGGAAGATAGTAGAAGTCGAGGATTTTTCCTGATTCATCTTCGAGAACAACCTGGGGATGATACACACCTTTGTGTTCCATAATCATTCGACGGATGTGTCCACTAGGATCTTTTTCAACTCTTAGAGTTTCACCGTCAACAACATCTTCATATCGAACCTTACCAGCGACTTCAGAGAGAATAGGAATCGAGTGGGGATCCCACTGAACAAGCACAGTGCCCTGCTTGACCTTGTCGTTTTCGGTAACCTTAAGAATTGCACCGGCTGGAATATCAAATTTATCGATCTCCCGACCTTTTTCATTCAGTATGGCAATCTCACCATTTCGGGCGAGTACAACTTGCTCACCCTCCTCATTTTTAACTGTTCGCAGACGAGTGAATTTTGCTGTTCCTACATGCTTTGATTTATATTCATTTTCTTCAATATCACGCTGACCAACTCCACCAATGTGGAATGTTCTCATCGTCAGTTGTGTACCTGGCTCACCGATACTCTGTGCGCCTATGATGCCAACAGCCATGCCTTCTTCAACCATCGACCCAGTCGATAAGTCCATTCCATAGCATAGACGGCAAACACCTAAAGGAGCTTCGCAGGTAAGTGGGCTACGAACCTGAATCTTTTCAAGTCCAAGGGCTTCGATTTCACGTGCTAATTTGGGCGTGATGAGTTGATCTTCTTCCACAACAACTTCATCGGTAATGGGATTTGTAATATTTGTTCGACTGACTCGACCGCGAATACTATCGGCAAGGTTAACTTCCACTTTTTCGCCACGATAAATTACAGTCTTTTCAATTCCCTGAGTTGTGCCGCAATCGTGCATCGTGACGACAACGTTCTGCGCAACATCGGCTAGTTTTCGCGTGAGATACCCTGAATCAGCAGTTTTTAAAGCGGTATCAGCGAGTCCTTTACGAGCCCCGTGAGTGGAACTGAAGTATTCGAGAACAGTTAGACCTTCTCGGAAGTTCGCTTTAATAGGCGTCTCGATGATTTTACCTGAAGGTTTCGCCATAAGTCCTCGCATGCCAGCAAGTTGACGAATCTGTTCGACGCCACCTCGAGCCCCAGAATGCGCCATGAGATAGATCGGATTAACATAGCCAGCATATCGGTTACTAGAGCCGGTATCCTGCTTGAGATCATCCATCATTTCTTTCGTAATCTGCTCACGGACGTGAGTCCAGGTATCAAGAACCTGGTTGTAACGCTCACCATCAGTGATAACACCACGTGAATAGAGCTTACGAATTTTGCTTACTTCTTTATCAGCCTTATTAAGAATTTCAGGTTTGTTTTCAGGCGTGATGAGATCATCTGTTGCGAAGGAAAGGCCACTATTCGTGCTCCAGCTAAAGCCAACACGATTCATATTGTCTAAAAGATCAATCGTTTGACGTCTGCCGAGTAACTGATAGCAGTCGGAGATAACCTTTGCTAATTCACTTGAACGCATTGGTAGGTTGTAGAAGAGCATGCTTTCTGGCAGTATCGAGTTGAAAAGGACACGGCCGGCGGTCGTCTCCGTAATCGCTCCAGGTTCACCAACAGCACCCTTCTCATCAATTTCACAGCGGCCTTCTGACAACTTCACTTTGATAATTGCGTGGGTGTCGACCTTGCCCAGAGAGTGAGCCATCTCAACTTCCGCAAAGCTTCGGAAGACCATACCCTCGCCGCGACGGCCGGCCATCGACATTGTCAGGTAGTAACATCCCATCACCACGTCCTGTGACGGCGAGATAATTGGTGCACCATTGGAAGGACTAAAGATATTGTTTGTTGCCAGCATCAGAGTATGTGCTTCCACCTGAGCTTCTATAGAGAGTGGAAGATGGACTGCCATCTGGTCACCATCAAAGTCAGCATTGAATCCCTTGCAGACAAGCGGATGTAGTTTGATGGCGTTTCCCTCGACAAGAACAGGCTCAAAAGCCTGAATTCCCATTCTATGAAGAGTCGGAGCACGATTGAGAAGAACAGGATGGTTATGAATGACCTCTTCGAGGATATCCCAAACTTCGGCGTCCTTGCGTTCGAGCATTTTCTTGGCACTTTTAATTGTGTCAGCATGCCCGAGATCTTTGAGGCGCCTTATTATAAATGGCTGATACAACTCGAGAGCAATCTTCTTAGGGAGCCCGCACTGATGCAGACGGAGCCGTGGGCCAACGACAATCACACTTCGAGCGGAGTAATCTACTCGCTTGCCGAGTAGATTTTCACGAAAACGCCCCTGCTTTCCTTTGATCATGTCTGTAAGACTTTTCAGAGGGCGATTACTCGAAGCAAGAACAGGTCGCTTGCAACGGTTGTTGTCAAACAATGCATCAACAGACTGCTGAAGCATTCGTTTTTCATTGCGGATAATGACCTCAGGGGCATTGAGGTCAACAAGTTTTTTCAAACGATTATTTCGGTTGATTATTCGGCGATAGAGGTCGTTGAGATCACTCGTGGCAAAGTTTCCGCTATCAAGCATGACAAGCGGACGAAGATCTGGGGGAATAACAGGGATGACATCAAGAACCAGCCATTCGGGTTTGTTTTCACTATCACGAATCGCTTCAACAATTTTTAATCGATTGACGAGGTCTTTGGCTTTCTGCTTTGAACCTGTTTGTTCGAGTTCTATGCGGAGCTCTTTTGAAAGTTCAACAAGGTCAAGACCAAGAAGCAGTTTCCGAACTGCTTCAGCGCCCATTTCTGCCTCAAAAGCTGTCTCGCCATACTCATCACGAGCAGCTCGACACTCTTCTTCAGAGAGTAACTGTTGTTTCTTGAAGGGCGTATCCTTGGGATCAAGGACCACGTAGTCTTGGAAGTAGATTACCTTTTCAAGACTGGTGGTCTTCATGTCAAGCAAGGCGCCCAGGCGGCTTGGCATGGCCTTAAAAAACCAGATATGAACAATTGGAGCAGCGAGTTCGATATGGCCCATTCGCTTGCGACGAACGCGACTATGGGTCACTTTTACTCCACACCTGTCACAGATCATGCCCTTGTATTTCATACCCCGGTATTTGCCACAGGAGCATTCCCAGTCTTTTTCAGGGCCAAATATCTTTTCGCACATGAGTCCATCCTTTTCGGGACGGTACGTACGATAATTAATCGTCTCAGGTTTTTTCACCTCACCGAACGACCAGCTACGGATGTCGTGCGGTCTGGCCAGACTGATTTTTACGGCTGAGTAGTCATTGACGCGATCGTAGGTTGCTTCGCCGATGCTCACGGAGATTTCTCCAAGGGATAGTCAACTAGTGGTGTTCAAAACTTATTGTGGGACAGTAATGTTTGAATAAAAAGCATTTTCCAATGCCTGCTATTCACTTTTTGATATCAGATACGACGTTTCTCTAATTGCATATTCAGGGCGAGCCCACGAATCTCATTCGTGAGAACGTCGAAGCTGGCCGGGGTTCCGGCTTCAAGGGTGTTTTCACCTTTGACCATACTTTCATAGATTTTGGTTCTTCCCTCAACATCATCACTTTTGACAGTGAGGAGTTCTTGCAAGATGTAGGCGGCACCATACGCTTCTAGAGCCCAGACCTCCATCTCACCAAACCTCTGTCCACCAAACCGTGCTTTGCCGCCAAGTGGTTGCTGAGTAATGAGAGAGTATGGACCTGTTGATCGAGCGTGAACTTTATCATCTACAAGATGGTGTAACTTCAGCATGTAGATGTAACCCACGGTTGTTTCCTGCTCGAGTGGTTCACCTGTGCGTCCATCAAACAACTTGGCTTTTCCATGCTTCGGAAGGCCAGCATCATTCAGAACGTCGTTAATCTCCTCTTCACTCGCACCATCAAAGACAGGAGTGATGGCTTGGAATCCAAGCAATTTACCCGCCCAACCAAGGTGCGTTTCAAGGATTTGGCCAACATTCATTCGACTCGGAACCCCAAGAGGGTTCAGCATGATCTGGACAGGCGTACCATCGGCAAGAAACGGCATGTCTTCCTTCGGTAAGATCTTGGCAATGACACCCTTGTTTCCATGTCGTCCAGCCATCTTGTCACCAACAGAGATAACTCGCTTCGCAGCGACATAAACTTTGACCATCTGAAGGACACCAGGCCGTAGTTCATCGCCGCGTTTCATGCTGTTCAGGCGACGTTCTTTTGTATCGAGTGCTTCCTCTACAGAAGGCCACAAGGTTTTATAGAGTCTTTCTATATCAGCTTTTCTTTGTGGAGAGCGAATATCAAGAGCTTCCAGAGAGAACTCAGCCGCCCGTTCCGCAACAATCTTATGATCTTGATTTCGAACTAAAGGGCTGCCATCGGCAGCAGCAAGGGGCTTCTGCAAAACCTTCTCAATTTCAGCAACAAGTGAGCCGAATGCTTCAGCAACCATAAGATTACCTTCGCTTTCAGCCTCTTTGATCTGCTTCTGAAAATCACGACGCTCTTCTTCTGACAGACTCATCTGTCGAGCAAATTTTTCCGTGGCGATAACGATGCCCTCTACCCCAGACGGAACCTCAAGCGAGTCATTTTTTACATCTTCGCCAGCTCGCCCGAAAATTGCGTGAAGAAGTTTTTCTTCCGGAGTGAGTTCTGTCTTGCTCTTCGGAGAAACTTTTCCAACAAGGATATCTCCCGGACGAACGTAGGTGCCTATACGTACAATGCCGCCATCATCCAAATTATGCAGTGCTCGCTCACCAACATTGGGGATGTCACGAGTAAACTCTTCTCGGCCGAGTTTTGTGTCACGAATTTCAATGTCGTATTCTTCGATATGAATCGATGTATACACATCGTCTTCAACGAGCTCCTCACTGATAATGATGGCATCTTCGAAGTTGAAACCATCCCACGACATGAAGCCAACGAGGACATTGCGACCCAGGGCCAGTTCGCCTTTAAACGTGGCAGCACCATCAGCAATGACTTCATTCTTCTCAACCTTTTGGCCAAGCTGAACGATAGGCTTTTGATTTTGGCAGGTTCTTTCATTCAGTCCGACATATTTTCGTAATTTGTAAACGTCGGTTTCGTTTATTTCAATCGAATCTGCATCAACATAGGTGATCGTTCCCTTACGGTCGGCCCGAATAAGTAGGCCAGAGTTGGCTGCAACATCTCTCTCCATACCTGTTGCCACGATCGGCGGCTCGGTCACAAGCAGTGGGACTGCCTGTCGTTGCATATTTGAACCCATTAACGCACGATTCGCATCATCATGCTCTAGGAACGGAATGAGCCCGGCTGACACGCCAACCATTTGGCTCGGCGCGACATCAATATACTGAACTTTTTCAGCTGGAACGAGTACGAAGTCCCCTCGGTATCGTGCAACGATAGTCTCTCCGTGGACTTTGCCATCAACAACAGGTGCATCGGCAGGCGCCAGATAGGCTTCATGTTCTTCATCAGCCCGTAACCACACAACATCATCGAGCAGCTTACTCTTTGAAACCTTGCGGTACGGTGTGACAAGAAAACCATACGAGTCAACACCAGAGTAAATGGCTAAACTTGAAATAAGCCCAATATTGGTGCCTTCGGGAGTTTCAATCGGACAGATACGTCCGTAGTGGGAAATGTGAACGTCACGAACTTCAAAGCCAGCTCGCTTTCTATTGAGGCCACCAGGGCCAAGAGCCGAAAGCCGTCGTTCATGCGTAAGCATTGAAAGGGGGTTCGTCTGGTCAACAACCTGCGAGAGCTCCCCTCGACCAAAAAAGTACTCGATGGCTGCGGAGATGCTTTTTGGATTAATAAGTGAACGTGGAGTCATCTCAGAGATGTCTTTGAGGCTCATTCGTTCCTGAACGGTTCTTCGGAGCTTCAAGAAGCCCTTGCGGAGCTCATCACTCGCTAGTTCATCAATCGTTCGCAGCCGTCGATTTCCCAAGTGATCAATGTCATCAACCTCGACTGCTTCGTTCTCGCTATTCATCAATTCCAGCATGTAGCGAATTGCAGCAATCAAGTCATCAGCACGAAGGGTCATCTCAGTTTCAGGAACAGAAAGCCCAAGCTTTCTATTAATTCGAAATCTACCGACTCGGCCCAAACGGTAGCGATTTGTATCACGGAACTTTTCGTCAAAAAGCGTAGTTGCCTTCTCTAAAGCTGCAGGATTACCTGGTCGCAGTCGTTGGTAAATGCGAATAAGTGCGTCTTGATGGCTTGGAGCAACCGACGTCCTTTTTTTGGCTTCATCAGCATCCTCTCGAAGACTATTTTCAATGAGGGGCATTTTGTTGGAAGGCATTAGTTCAACGGCCTTGAGGCCAGATGAGCAGATCAGTTCAGACTGGTCCCGAGTGATCGTGCAGCCAGCTTCCACGATAATCTCACCAGCTCGGTCGCTACTCTTCGGATACACAATGTCGTCCGCAGCAGTCTTGCCTTCAAGCTTTGAAACACTGCGACTCCCTGCAACTTTTTCGACCTTCGTTTTGTTGAACAGCTTTAAAATGTCGGTATCGCTGCTTAGCTTAGGGTCCATTGCTCGAAGCAAAGTCAGCGCCGAAAATTTTCCACTTTGATCAATTCGAACCTGGAGAGTGTCTTTCTTTGACACGTTGAGTTCGATCCAGCTGCCACGTTCAGGGATGATTCGGCAGTTGTATGTTTTACGATCTGTCGATTCCGTGTCAGCGACAAAGTCGATTCCCGGAGAACGATGAAGCTGGCTGACAACAACTCGTTCAGCACCATTGATAATAAATTCTCCACCACCCATCATGATCGGGACATCACCGAGGTAGACCTCCTCTTCGATTGGCTGCTCCCGTGTCAGGCGAAGCCAGACTCGGAGCGGGCGACCGTATGTCAGACGAAGCTGGCGGCATTCATCCGGATCGTATCGAGGTTTTCCAAGATCGTATCGAACGTATTCCAAGCGAACGGTTTTGTCGTAGCTCTCGATCGGAAATATTTCTCGAAGGACGCCTTCAATGCCCTGGTCTTTTCTTTTACTTGGAGGAACATCGTATTGAAGGAAGGACTCAAAGAATCGAGTCTGAATTTCCGTCAAATTGGGCATCTCGTGACTGCTTCGATTGCTACCAAAGTGACGAATTTCTGTGGGCTGGAGTCGGCGAACAGCACGAGTTGCCATTGACAAAACACTCCTTGCAGAGGGAAAATATTAGACGAATTGAGCTACGGATATTGTGGGGGCACTATGAGTTTCGATTATTACTCAGCAAATACACTGAGTAGGTGAATCGAAAGAAAACGAACGATGCTGAACAAACACCGACCAATGATCAGGTGTGATCAAAATATTGGACACAGGAAAGCCGCAGTGAGCGGGTTCGGAACAGAGGGAATGCACGCAAATACTATACCGTTTACTAGCCAAGCCGCCAATGGCCTGACCAGGAAACGGAAAAATAGCAAAAATTACTTAACAGATACCGTGGCTCCAGCTTCTTCAAGCTCTTTTTGGAGTTTTTCAGCGTCTTCTTTCGAAATTCCTTCTTTGACCTTGCCAGGAGCACCTTCAACAAGATCTTTTGCTTCTTTCAGGCCGAGTGCGGTTGCCGAGCGAACCACTTTGATCACACTAATTTTATTGTCACCAAATGATTCTAGAACAACGTCGAACTCAGTCTTTTCAGCGGCAGCTTCGCCACCACCTTCTCCACCAGCAGAACCACCACCAGCTACCATGACAGCTCCACCTGAAGCAGGCTTAATGCCATGTACTTCATCAAGGTAATCAGAGAGTTCTTTCGCTGCCTTCAACGTGAGGCCAACGATGCGATCACCGAGTTCCTGCGTATCTGTCGAAAATTCCCGGGTTGACTCTGTTGCTTCAGCCGTTGCCATTGATCGCGATCCTTTCACTCAAGAAATTAGCCTTAAAGGCTATCAAATGTGTAGTTCTAACTCGTTTTTCCCGTCACGTTATCGCCGGGAATCGTTTTCATGCCTGATTCCGTACTCTCGATTCGTTGGAACGTAGGAACAACCTCTTTCAACCGAATCTCGAGACTTTTTTCTTACCACGAAATTTCCCTGTGACTAGTCCCAAAATTTTGGACTTGACTATTTTTCTTGGAAATTTCTAGATACCCACTCCTTTTTTTCTACTCTACGCCGCAGTGACCTCGTCACCAGACTTTTCCAACTCTTCCATTCTGCTCTTGATTTGGCTTGCCAGTGAGCTTCCGCCGCCCAAGAGTTGTCCTGATAATGTCGCACCCGCCGACAGCATTTGGCCCGACAAAATAGAGAGTTGCTCTGTTCGCGTCGGCCATTTTGCGACCTTTTTCAGATCGTCAGGCTCAAGTTTCGAGCCGTCCATCGAACCACCACGACATTCGATCTGCTCAAAACCATCGAGTTCAGCGAGGCGGTTGAGTTCCTTCGCCAAGTCCACAACGTCTTCGCCACCCCAGCAAAGAGCTAACATGCCGCTGAGGTTTTCAAGAGCAGGTGCTAGTGGCGTTTCGGCAAGAACACGCTTAGCAAGTGCATTCTTGATGAGCTGAAGACTTATATTTTTTTTCCGCAGTGTGAGTCTCAGGTTGGTCGTTTTCTGAGCGTCCAGCTGACCAAGAGACACAACGAAAACATCCCCAACGCCCTGGAGACGAGATTGAAGATCATCCATCATGAGTTGTTTGACAAGTTTGCTCATGGTTTTCTTTTAGTGTTTGTGTTGTTTGTTTGTCTGAATAAAAAGTTTACAGCTTTTGGATTGACGGGCTAAGCGGCTACCATCACTCCAGGCGACATGGTGGCAGAGATAGCAACTGTTTTTATGTACTGGCCTCGGATTGCACTTGGCTGCATGCTTCGAATCTGCTCAAGAAACGCATGAATATTGTCAATAAGTTTATCATTTTCAAAACTCGCCTTTCCAACTGCTGCGTGAATGATGCCAGTGGGATCATTGCGAAACTCTACTTTGCCAGCCTTGTACTCTTTGACAGTTTTGGAAATATCAGCCGTGACAGTTCCAGCACGCGGGCTTGGCATCAATCCTCGTGGACCTAAGACCTTTCCGAGAGGCCCAACAAGGCCCATCATATCCGGTGCTGCAATGCATACATCAAAATCTGTCCAGCCACCTTTGATTTTTTTTGCGAGGTCATCGCCACCAACTTCCTCCGCACCAGCAGCAGTTGCATCGTCAGCAAGATTTCCCTTGGCAAAAACGACAACGCGTTTTGATTTGCCAATGCCATGCGGGAGGACAATTGATCCTCGTACGATCTGATCAGCTTGCTTGGGATCGATACCCAGACGAATGTGGATCTCAACTGTTTGATCGAATTTTGTCGGTGGAAAATTCTTGAGCGTTTCAACAGCTTCTGCGAGTGGAAGTGGTGCTTCATCAGCCGGCTTAGCGGCAAGAGCAGATTTCATGCGTTTTGTGAGTCGCACTTTTAGATTCCTCTGTACTGGATACGTTTTGAGTGTAAGTTTTGCTTCTGAAGAAGTTCCAAGCCGGAGTTGTTGGTCTCTCGTGTATGGTGCTGCATTTCTAATCCAAAGGAACAGAAATGGCACGGTGCCATGACAGCGGAACTTTTCACCTTCAAAACAACAGATTATTACAGGTTTTTTCTGGTATTCAACCTTCGACGGTAATCCCCATGCTACGGGCTGTTCCGGCAATCATCCGGCGGGCATGTTCCTCGTCCCGTGCATTCAGGTCAGCAGACTTCATTTTGACAATCTCGTCTAATTGATTTACTGATACTTTCCCAACTTTGTCCTTGTTTGGAACGCCAGATCCCTTGGCAAGACCAGCAGCCTTTTTCAACAAAGCGGCTGCTGGCGGGCTTTTCGTGACAAAATCAAATGATCGATCGTTGTAGACAGTAACGACCACAGGGATAGGCATACCACCAGCTTCTTTGGTCTTGTCGTTGAATTGTTGGACAAACTGGCCCAAATTAATTCCAAATCGACCGAGTGAAGTACCTACCGGAGGTGCAGGGGTTGCCTGACCACCTGGTACTTGAAATTTCGCTTGACCCGTTACCTGTTTTGCCATCAGCCCAAATCCTTATAAGTTTCCGTCACAACGCGAATCGTCCATCATGCCGGTAAATTTCTTCCTGTCAAAGCCCCTATAGCGGTTTTCGCTCAAAAGTGGCTACAGAAGTGTTTTACTGGTCTTGTTCAACAGCGGATTGTCCCTGCCGGGACGAACCCTTCCTCCCCACTCGCCGCATGAAGAGGTTAACCATGGGGGGGACAAGACTTGTTCCGAGGCTATACCGTTTCAATCTGCCAGTACTCAATATCAACCGGTGTCGAGCGACCAAAAATGCTTAACATAACGGTGACACGACCATTTGCCTCGTCAATCTGCTCAACTTCGCCCTCAAAGTTTTCGAAGGTACCTTCGTTGATTTTGACGCGATCACCTTTCTTAAAGTTGATCTTCAGTTTTGGTGTCTCTTCGGCCTTTTCCTCACCCTTGTTCAGCAGTTTTTTGACGTCTTGAGGCAACATTGGGCTTGGCTTTCCGCCAGAGCCCGTGAAATCACCAATACCGCCTGTTTCACGTACGAGAAACCAGGTCTCATCATTCAAAATCATATTTACAAGAATGTAGCCAGGATAGAGTTTTCGCCAGACAACTCGTTTTTTCCCACTTTTGAATTCAGTGACTTGTTCCTTCGGGACCACGACTTCACCGAACCACGAATCCATACCCTGCATTGCAATGCGTCGCTGAAGTGTTTCCCGGATTGAGTCTTCTCGGTTACTCTGAACCTTGAGGATGTACCAGTCCATATCCCCTTCTGCGGGTGCTGTTTCTTCAGCCTCATCTTCTTCACCATCGAGCATGACAGGTTTTGCATTTTCACTACCAGAAAACGGATCATCCAGTTCGACAGGACCATCGTCTTCATCTTCTTCTACAAGCTCGGTTGATTCGATCGAAGCCGTTTCGTCGTGGGAAGCGTCTTCTTTGCTGCGGTGTAGATCAGCAGTTTCATGCTGTTCTGAAGCAGTTGATTCGGGATCACCACCAGCCGTTTCATCGGTTGCTGTGGGCTCAGTTTCTGAAAAGTTCTCGTTTTCTTGCATTGCTATCCATGAAGTGGTCTTGAGGATGTTTGAATCTTGTTCAGTCGATTCCTAGCCTTGGAGGGCACGAAGGACGAACCACCAGAAAAGATCGTACACGGCTAGAATTCCAGCGAGTGTAAAAATCAGGAAAATAATCACGATCGAGCTGCGGATGACCTCATCCCGCGTTGGCCAAGAAACCTTTGTCATTTCTGTTTCAACAGCGATAAGGAAATCTGCAATGCTCGGTGTATTGACCATTCGAAAACTCACCCAAATGCCAACGGTGAGTAAAATGCCAGGGACGAGAAACCGCATGATTCCCAGCTCATCGCTACTCAGTGAGCTTGTGGCATCACCGCCCAGCCAAAGAGGTAGCAGTTGGGCAAACCTCCAGACACCAATGGCTATGGCGATTGCGACTGCAGCAAACGTGACTTGGCGAGCGACTCGACCTTGCTGACGCTTATAGAGCGAAAAACTAAGGAGGCTGCCCAAGAAGGTTGCGGCTGATTGTTGTGTTCCTGCCATGTCAGTTCAATCTGCCTTTAGACAAAGGTTTACGGTTTCAAATGATCCTAAATCTTCTACCAATACTGCCCGTCCGAATACAGCCGGTTCTCATAAGTCCCCTGAGTTTTGGCTTTTCCAAGCCCCAAGGCGATCTCATGTGAATACTCCAGACAATAAGCAGGGGCGGCGGGAATCGAACTCGCAACCTCTGGTTTTGGAGACCAGCGCTCTGCCAATTGAGCTACGCCCCTGTGTAAGTACGGGGCCCGGTCACCCGAACCCCGCACAAGTAAATTTTCTGACGATGCCAACAGGTCTGGCCACCGAACAAATCAAGAGTCAAGAAAATCATTCAAGAATCTTCGTGACAACCCCCGATCCAACGGTTTTGCCGCCTTCACGAATCGCGAAGCGAACGCCATCATCCATTGCAATTGGTACCATCAACTCAACTTCCATTTTGACGTTGTCGCCAGGGGAAACCATTTCGACTCCACCCATCAGTTGTGCTGCACCAGTCACGTCAGTTGTTCTGAAATAGAACTGCGGACGGTAACCTGCAAAAAATGGGGTGTGACGACCACCTTCTTCTTTTGAAAGAACGTAGACTTCGCACTCAAACTTTTTATGCGGCTTAATTGTTCCTGGTTTGGCGAGCACCTGACCTCGTTCAATTGCTTCACGATTAATTCCCCGGAGAAGGCAACCAACGTTGTCACCAGCTTGTCCACTGTCGAGAACTTTTTTGAACATTTCGACACCGGTGACAGTTGTCTTGTCAGCCTTTTCCTTTAAACCAACGATTTCAACTTCATCACCGACGTTTACCACGCCCCGTTCAATTCTACCGGTCGCGACGGTACCTCGACCTTCAATTGAAAAGACATCCTCGATTGCCATAAGAAAGGGCTTGTCGAGTTCTCGTTCTGGCTCTGGAATATAGGAGTCAACAGCATCAAGAAGGTCTGCGATGCACTTGTTTGCCTCAGGATCAGCAGGACTGTCATAGGCAGGCTTGCTGGCGCCTCGGATAATCGGGATATCGTCGCCAGGGAACCCGTATTTACTAAGCAGTTCCCGGATTTCCATTTCGACGAGATCGAGTAATTCCGGGTCATCGACCAAGTCAATCTTATTAAGAAAGACAACCAATGCCGGAACACCTACCTGACGTGCCAACAGAATATGTTCACGCGTCTGAGGCATAGGGCCGTCAGCAGCACTCACAACAAGAATGGCACCGTCCATCTGGGCAGCGCCAGTGATCATGTTCTTGACAAAGTCAGCATGCCCTGGGCAGTCAATATGAGCATAGTGACGCTTCTCGGTTTGGTATTCGACGTGACTCACAGCAATGGTCACCGTTTTGGTTTCATCTCGAACGGTTCCGCCCTTTGCAATGTCTGCGTAGCTCTTGGCCTCAGCCAGATCCTTCGCCGCCTGCACGGCGACAAGGGCACCGGTGAGCGTCGTTTTCCCATGGTCAATGTGCCCGATCGTGCCGACGTTCACGTGGGGTTTTGTTCGCTCAAAAGTATCCTTAGCCATGCTCTTTTCCTCGGCCTTTCCTCATTGAAGGGGGAGCAGGTTTTCTTGACCTGCTTGTTGTAAAAAACTTCAAAATTATTCTGTTACGACTACGAACCGCAACAGATTGTATCGTTAAATTCTCAAAAACGGGACATTCTCTTTACAAATTTTAAGAGCCCATTTCGGCAGAGCTGCTGATGGGATTTGAACCCATGACCTCGTCCTTACCAAGGACGCGCTCTACCAACTGAGCTACAGCAGCCTAATTTGCTGTCTGGGCATTGATTATGTACCGAGATATCTCCTTAGTTTTAAACGTTTTGTCGCATCTGGATAGAAGTAAAACCTAATATTTCATGGAATTATCGTATTTCTCGAATCGGACCAGCAAAAAGAGCGGGTGAAGGGAGTCGAACCCTCGTCTTTAGCTTGGAAGGCTATTGCTCTACCATTGAGCTACACCCGCTGTTTTTCATGTCTATATCGGATGTTTCACTACAGCAATTCATTTCACTGGTGTTTCATTGAATTTCTGTTGAGTGGGCATCCATTTTATGTAGTGGGGAGTACAGGATTCGAACCTGTGAAGGCACTGCCATCAGATTTACAGTCTGACCCCTTTGACCGCTCGGGAAACTCCCCTTCGCAAAATGTGGTTGTAAATACTTCTTTTTGCCGATTCCAGGAGGTTCCTTAAGTGGCTGGCCTACCTGTTTTTCTCCTTTAAAGCACCATTTTATT
>Ga0315320_10000509_pt1 | contig 31859 bp, 36 predicted proteins | sample M140m21515metaG_FD_203458 | JGI IMG/M metagenome (GOLD analysis project Ga0315320, IMG submission 203458) | Ammonia-oxidizing marine archaeal communities from Monterey Bay, California, United States - M1 40m 21515 | ecosystem: Environmental > Aquatic > Marine > Coastal | place: USA: California... | reverse complement strand
CTTTCTATGGGTAAGCATTTGCCCCATTAATTATAATTCATCCAGACTGCACTCCTACCCTCAATCAAGAGACAACCTCCTATTCCTAGTGATTGCTTGTAGTTCAAACGTGTTTTGGCCTGTCTAGATATACTTTGATGGGTTTACCATTCCCTTGTCTTCATCCTCATTGCAGGACTAGCCTTGGCAAGGCACTTCCTAGTTAATTAATAACAATTGCATTAAGACACGAATGTCAACGATGCTACCTGGCAGTCATTTGATAAATCAAATAGTTGTACCTGCGTTACAGAGAGGCGTTTTAAAGCAGATTTTCCAGTCATACTGGCTCTTCGTTGCAATTGTTAATGTAAAATGTCAGCCTTACTCTTCAACTTACTGACCTACTATAACTTTCCTAGAGTACCCTTGCAATTAGGCATATAGTACTTGTTTAATTGGATAAGCACATAGTGGATGAGGTGATCAAATCTCAAGGACTATGTGCCCGTTATCTTTGTGAAGATTTAAATGTTAATCATATGGATGCATGTCATCGTCATCAAACATATCATTAATCATATCTTCTTGGAAGTTGTTTCCAATGTCATATTTAACTAACTCAGGTTTAAATTCTGAGTTGTTAGGAGTATAAAACTTCTGTGACCATATTCTAAATTCCAATTTGATATCAGGGAAAGGATAGTTATGATTAGACTCTTTTATACACCGAGTTCTGATATGATCAGCAAATGCCAACATATCTTTTAACGAATACTCTTTTGTCATATTTTAGTTTTAGTGGTAAGTAAAAATAGTGAGCATCCATCTCTGAGGAAGCTTAAGCTCTTGGCTTAGCTTCCCCATTACGGTTAACTCACTACTGAAAATACGGTTATTCCCTTGGTTAGATACAATCATGCCAAGGGCTGTGGTGGGTAATCTGCCCTGTACCAGGACGATGTCTTTCAATAGAACAATCACTATTGAAATTGTAAGTGTTCAGGTTGAACCTTTTGTGAAGAAAGTCAGATACCTTACGAGAAGGGTAGAACATATCTTTTAGTGCAGAGTAACCTCTACGGTGCAACTGAATTCTCAAAAACAACTTACAAAAAGCTTTTTGAGTACTAATCCACTCATGTGAACTATAAGTAGAGACAATATAACTTCTCTTAAATCTTCTAAGAAGATCTTTCTTTGGCTTTAGGTCTCCTCCAAAGAGTGCTTTTATTTCATCATAATCTTCCATAGTAAGTGGTTTAAGGTTAATTAATAGTCCAAGAGTTGTAGTCTTTTGGGTTCTCCCAACATAGAACTTTTTCCCAACTCTTGGATTTGTCTTAGATTTTTTCTATTCCCAGGTACTAAGACATTCAACCTATAGGTAAGTACTCTTCTTAGATAGATAATACTACATGTAAGCCATAAGCAAACATAGTAGAGACTCCCATCATAAGAATTGCAATTGATAAGTGTGCAATGTTCTTCATTGTTGTGGTGTTAGAGTGGATTGTAGCCATATATATAATTAGACAGCAACAATTGATTATGATTCATACTACCCATGAATCTAGGGTTTATTTGGGTCACCCATAAAACAATAAACACGCGTACAAATAGTCAGTAGCTGTCTAATATTTTAAAAGTTTAAGGGCTTAAGTGCTCAAGTAAGCACGAACATGGGCATTTATCCGTTCTCAACCAGGTTTGCTGTCGCCTCTGCAGTGGCACTGGTTTCATTGAACGGATAACCCAATAGCTGAGAACTTTAGGCGTTCTCATTGCGAACCCATTCCAATGGAGTTACACAGCCGTTAGATCCTATATACATAGTCCTTGTGGTATTAAGTTAAAACTATAATCCGTTATGCAATGTATAAGCGCTATCACCTGCTTATAGGTTGCAATGAGTGGATTTAATGATATTATTCAGTAAAGTGGTGCACTACACCGCTATTTTACGTGGGCTCCTCGTCCCCGTAACTATAGTCAGTGTAGTGTAGAAAAAACCAATACTTCCGCCTACTTCCTTCAGCGCAGTATTGGGTGGCCTGTAAGCCTGATTACAACGATAGCTCACCGAGCACGTTGTTATCAGATGGCTTACAAACAAGTAAAAACGTTTCACCGTTTTCGCTTGTGACCTCTGTGACTGTAAGCTCCAGTGTTAAGGTTTCAACCTTTTCACTGATAGCGCCAGTCACGGACGTGCCTGGGACAGCAAAGAAACGCTTACCCGTTTTTGGTGAACGGATAATCTGCATCTTTGATGCGCCTAGATCACGTAAGAAGTCGGCAATTGGCTGGGAGTCACCCCAGTTTAATTGTCTTTCCATATGAGTCTTGCGAATTAGTTATTGAGTTATTTAACGGGGGTCCCCCCAACTCAAAAATTAGGCGGGGAGCAGAATGCTAGGACCCTATGCACATGCAACACACACATTTTTTAAATTAGGGAGGGGGTATATTTTTGAAAGGAAACGTTGGGGGGCTGGACAGAAATACGTATATTACTATATAAAGAAGATACTCATGGAAGAAAGAGAAGAACCAGAAGATTACATTGAAGGTCTATCTGATGCGGAGAGAATGGCTTTAGAACGTAGACTGCTTAAGACTGCATATGATAATTCATTTGAGGTTTTGATGAAGAACATAACATTTGAGGAACTATTGGAAGATGGCGCTGGTTCTGCATTTAGTACTCTACTTGCATATGACCCGCAAAGAGGGATTGAGAAAGATGAATTAAAATCAATTATTGATTATTACGTGAGTCTGGATGAGTCTGAGTATTATCTAAGGTGTGCAAAATTACAAAAGTTAATGGAAGAAAAATATCCAGAATAATGAGATGGTTAATTGTATTATTTTTAATTTCGTTTTTAAGTTATGGACAAGTTGATGACCCCTTTGATAGTTTTGATGGTATTGGTGAGTGGACTAGTCCCGGAGGTAATACTGGTTCCCATGCTGGCGATCTTTGCTTTAATATTACAGGAAACTATTTGGCGGGTGAGTTCTATGTATTCCAAAGTCCAATGTATGATTTCAGCACATGGTCTACAGTTGAGTTACTCTGGAGCCAAGAGAGTGATATCCGTAGTGGTGATGTGTTTGGATTGTATTTTTATGACAATGGTTGGTTTTTCTATGACATATCTAATCTTAATGGGCTTTATGGAGTTACTTTACCCACTACAACGATTGCTCTTGCGTTTGTTTTAAATACAACCGGAGGATCTGGTAATATAAACGGTAAATACTCCCATGTAGAATTCCTAAGCATATATGATCCCACACCTTTACCAGTAGAGCAGTTAGACTTTACAGCAAAGTTATTAGATGACGGTGTTCAGTTAGATTGGTCTACAGCATCTGAGTATAACAGTAACTACTTTAGTTTATTTAGATCTATTGATGGAGAAAGCTGGGATTTAATTGATGAGATACCTGCAGCAGGATTTTCTACAAGCTTGCAAGAGTATCAATACATAGATTATTCTGTAATATATAATCATGTGTATTATAGGTTGAAACAAACTGACATAGATGGGTACATGCAATCGTGGTATCCTATATCTATTTATCGCAAAAGAGGAATAGATTCAAAATCGTACAACATACTGGGACAGGAAGTAGATAAATACTACAAGGGTTTAATTATAAACAAATCCGAAAATGGTACTACAAAAATAATTAGACCGTAAACTTCTATTAGTTAAACTTTTTTTATATATTTGGTTTAAATTTAAAAACCAATATTATGGCGGAAGATGCGCAAAAAACACTAACTACAGAAGAAGCTGCTAAACGAAGAGCGGATATTACAAAGTTCTATAAAGCTCAAATACCTCACTTAAAGGTTCAAGCACAATATGAGGAACTAATGACTCAGATTGAAGAATCTAGAGCTAAAAGATTACAAGCTCAGGCATTTTTGGCAAATGCTTATGAGACTATGGAATCAGAAGAGCAGGAGCCAGAAATTGAAAAAGTAAAAGAGGAAACCATTGAAAAAGATTTTAATAAAAGTGCAGAATCTGCCAAAAAATTAAAAAGAATGTAATGAATAAACTTTTAAAAAAAGGTGATTCTGGACCTGATGTTGTAAGGTTGCAAAAAAAATTAAACATTATTCCTGATGGTAAGTTTGGACCTCAGACAGAAAAGGCTGTCATGAATCTTCAGCTTTCAAAAAATTTACGTGTTGATGGAATTGTTGGATCTAAAACATGGGCTGCATTATTATTGACTAAATATGTTAAAGAAGATATTGATGAAGATACGGATGTAGAAAGTCAGTATTTTAAGACTAATTATAATCAAACTATACACAAATATTATTTAAGCTCTAAAGAGTATCTTAATAAATTTGGAAAGAATGAGTATATGTTTTTACATCATACAGCAGGAGGATGCAACCCCTATAGATGTATAGATCATTGGGAAAGAGATAAGCGGGGGCGTGTAGCTACTGAATTTGTTCTGGGGGGTCAAAACTATAGAACTGGAGATGATGAGTATGATGGAGTTATGGTGCAAGCTTTTCCAGAAGACGGATATGGTTGGCATTTAGGTAAAACCGGATCTGGATATATGAATAGGCACTCTATTGGACTAGAGATATGTTCTATAGGTTATTTAGATGATGAGCATAAAAGTTACGTTAATAAAAAAGCGCATCCTGATCAAGTTATTGAATTGGGAAAAGCTTTTAGACGTAGAAAATTTTGGCACAAGTACTCATCTAGTCAAGTTGAAGAAACTGAAATGCTTCTTAAGTACATACAGGAAAGAGATGGGATAGACATGAGAATAGGACTACAACAACTTATAAAGAAGCATGGTCCAGTAAAAGCATTTGAATTTCAAGAGGATGCTTATTATGGAAAAATAAAAGGTTTACTATCTCATACGAATGTTAGAAAAGGCAAGATGGATATTTATCCAGATCCTGATATGATTGATATGATATTAAGTTTAAAGTAATGATTGTAAATAAAGTTGAAAAAAAAGTAAGGACTACTACTAAAGAAGTTATAAGATATCAAATATTAACACACTGTTTTTTTAGTAATATACAAATAAGCAATGCAGATTTAAATTGTTTATCAGAACTTGCTTTACTAGGTGAACATGAGCTTACGGATTTTTGTAAAATTGCTGTAACAAATAATATATTTAAAAGTCCACAATCAGCTAGAAATGCTATAACAAAAGCTGAAAAGAAAGGTCTTGTAAATAAAAATGGTACAAATAAAAAAACTGTAAGTATATCTAAAGATATCAAACTTCAAACTGAAGGGGCGGTATATTTAGACTATAAGGTATTAGGTGTAGAATGAATCCAAAACAACATAAAAATTTTAGAAAGGGGATTGCAGAAAAAGTTGAAGTTCACGAATCTGTTGTTGATGATTTTATAGACTTCTATTATGATAAAGTTAGACAGGCGCTATCATCACTAGAAAGTAATAGAATATTTATTGATGGTCTTGGGACATTTGCACTACGTAAAGTTAGAGTGGAGAAAGCAATAAAAAAGAATAAAAGTTATCTAGGTAATCTAGAAAAGACTACATATAAAGGGTATGATAAAACAATAATTACGCAAAATAAAATCAAGGAACTAGAAAGCGCATTATCTAAAATAGAGAAATCAATCATAGATAGAAAAAAATTTAAAAATGAAAAAAAGTAAAAGCATATTTAGGACAGGTCTAGAAATACTTGAAGGCATAAAGAACAATATATTTAAAAAAGAACATGTAGAAGAAGAAGCCGCATTAAGATGGAAGGAATGTTCTAAATGTGAATACTTAGATGTAGAAGGAAATGACTGTGCTGTTCCAGGTACTCAACCTTGTTGTAGTAATTGCGGGTGTTCTTTAGGATTAAAATTAAGATCATTATCTACTGAATGCCCTATTGGAAAATGGGATGCGGTCATGAGTGAAAAAGAAGAAGATGCTTTAAATAATAAACTAGAAAAAGAAAATTAAATGGCAATAATATTTAAAGAAGAGGGTCACACTTATGAAAGTAATGATCATGATAGTATAGATTGGACTAGTGTTACATCATTAGTCAGCATGTTTAAAGAACCTTTTGATGGTGAAACACAAGCAAAAAAATCATCTAGAAATAAAAGATCTAAATGGTACGGTATGACACCAAAAGAAATTTTAGACGCTTGGGAAGGAGAAAAGAATAGAGCAATTAAACTTGGTAATTGGTATCATAATCAGAGAGAAGCTGATATGCTAGATTTTAAAACTATTCAAAGAGACGGTGTAGAAGTACCAATAGTAAAGCCAATTGTAGATGCTGAAGGTATTAAAACAGCACCTGATCAGAAACTTCCAGATGGCGTATATCCAGAACATTTAGTTTATTTAAAGTCTGCAAAACTATGCGGACAAGCAGACTTAGTTGAAATTGTAAATGGCACAATTAATATTACAGATTATAAGACAAATAAAGAAATAAAAGAAAAAGGATTTACAAACTGGGAGGGTATAACTAAAAAGTTATATAACCCAGTATCTCACTTAGATGACTGTAATTTGAATCATTATAACTTACAACTCAGCATTTATGCGTATATTATTAAAAAGCATAACCCCAAACTTAAAATAGGTAAACTTATAATTCAACATGTAAAATTTAAACAAGTAGGGGAAGATAAAAACGGATACCCTATTAATGAGCATGTAAATGGAGAACCTGTATTAGAGGAAATAAAGATGTATGAATTACTATATCTTAAATCTGAGGTTATTGCGTTAATAAACTTTATAAAAAATAAACAATAATGTATGTTAATTAAACTTTTTGAAGTAGATAATGGAGCTTTAGTTTTAACAGATCATTGTTATACGCTAAATTTTTTAAAGGATATAATAGATGAATATCCAGAAACTTATTTAAACATATTAAAATATTTGTTTTATATGAGCTGCCCTAATCCAGACATGAATCCCTTTTTTCATTTACCAGAACATGAGAAGGAAGACATCATTATAGAAGAAGTGGGCTTAGAGGAGTCTCCGGAAGATAGCAAGATAAGACTTGCTTTGGATATGTGTCATAAGTTATATGAGACACCCACAATGAGGGCTTATATGGGCATTAAGAAAGCTTTAGACAATATGGCAACGTATATGGCCAATACTCAGATAACAGACGGTAGAGATGGTAATATTAGCCAAATAAGAGCTGTTGCCAAAGACTTTGATAGCATTAGGCAATCATTTAAAGGCGCGTATAAAGATTTAAAAGATGAGCAACAATCATCAGTAAGGGGAGGTCAAGGGTTGGCCTACGATCAAATCTAAAATAAAACCAATGAAAGTAACACCAATAGGTAGAAGAGTATTAATCAAAGATAGACAACCGCAGCAGTTTTTTCCAGGAACTGACATTATAAATCCGAATACAGCTAAGGATTATATGGCAGATGTAATTGCTGTAGGTCAAGATGTAACATCGGTAAAAGCTGGAGATATTATTAAGTATGCCGAATATGCAGAAGGAGTAAGCATGAAGCATGAAGGTAAAAACCATCAGCTTATTAATGTTGATACTATACTAGCAATAGTAGAAATGTGAGAGTAGTTCCAACATATTTAAATGGAGATTGGACAACAACCACTTTTGAGACTGATCAAGAGTGGTTAGATTTTTTATTGCCTTTATTTAAGGAACCTGGTAAATATGAATTTGATGAAACATCTAAAATATTTAATCAGGAAGCTAGAAAATTTAATAAGGAGGGTATATACCTAAATGCTCCCAATGGAGGTAAAGATTTTAGAAAATATTGGGATTCTGAAAAAGCAAAGTGTAGGCTTGGTGTAATATATCAGAATAATGATAAGATTTGGTATTTAACTAGAGATTATTATATGTGGTTAAACTTTTTACCTATATATGATAAAGAAGAAAAGGCATATGGATTTGCCAAAGTGAGGGATGCCCAATATCATATGGCTTTATATGAGCTAATAGCAGAATTAAGTAATAAGCATGCTGCCATATTTAAGAAACGTCAGATAGCATCTTCTTATTTTCATATGGGTAAGCTCATAAATACATATTGGTTTGAGGAAGGATCTGTATGTAAAATTGGTGCAAGTCTTAAGGATTATATAAATGATAAAGGATCTTGGAAGTTCTTAGAGGAATACAAAGATTTTCTTAATGAGCATACGGCTTGGTATAGACCAAGTAACCCGGAAAAGGTTTTACTTTGGCAGCAACAGATTGAAGTTAGAGTAGGTAATAGAAAAACAAGTAAAGGTTTAAAATCTAAAATACAAGGTGCATCATTTGAAAAGAATGCAACAACTGGAGTAGGGGGGCCGACAACTTACTTCTTTCATGAGGAGGCGGGTATTGCTCCAAAAATGGGAGATACATATGAGTACCTGCGTCCTGCAATGTCTTCTGGTATGATAACTACAGGTCAGTTTATTGCTGCTGGATCTGTAGGTGATTTAGATCAATGTAATCCACTTAAAGATATGATCCTTAATCCTACAAATAATGATATATATGCGGTTGAAACAAACCTTTTAGACAAGGATGGTGCTATAGGTTTATCCGGACTATTTATTCCCGAACAATGGTCAATGCCACCATACATAGATCAGTTTGGTAATTCTAAAGTAAAAGAAGCTTTAGAAGCTATAATGATAGAAAGAGAAGATTGGAAAAATAAACTAAATCCTGAACAATACCAATTAAGAATATCTCAGAAACCAACTAATATTGCAGAAGGATTTGCTTATAGAAAAGAATCAATATTTCCTCAAGGTATTATATCTAAGCAACTTAAAAAAATTGAAGATAAAGATTATTTCTATGAGCATATAGAACTTAGTAGAGATCAAAGTGGAATTGTTGCAAAAAGATCTACAAAAATACCTATATCAACATTTCCGGTAGATAAAAAGATGTCAGACAAAAGGGGTGTTCCGGTAGTATATGAAAGACCAATAAAAAATCCTCCTTTTGGTGCATATTATGCTTCTATTGACCCTGTATCAGAAGGTAAAACTACAACATCTGATTCTTTGTGTTCTATATTTGTAATGAAAAATGCAATTGAAGTTACAAGAGAAACTCCGGATGGACCTGAAACGTTTACAGAAAGAGATAAGATTGTATGTGCTTGGTCTGGAAGATATGATGATATAAACAAAACGCATGAGCAACTTCTTTTAATAATCGAATGGTATAATGCATGGACGGTGGTTGAAAATAATATTAGTCACTTTATAAATTACATGGTTTCTAAAAAGAAACAGAAATACCTAGTTCCCAAAAGTCAAATGGTTTTTTTAAAAGACTTAGGATCTAATAAGAATGTATATCAGGAATATGGTTGGAAAAATACAGGTACATTATTTAAATCACATCTTATATCTTATGCTATTGAATATTTAAGAGAGGAAATAAATAATGAAACCGATGATGATGGTAATATAATAAGTTCAACTTTAGGGATTGAAAGAATACCTGATCCCATGCTTTTAACGGAAATGAAGCAATATCAGCCTGGATTAAATGTTGATAGGCTTGTAGCTTTTTCCGCTTTAGTTGCATTTGCTAAAGTGCAAGAGGCAAACAGAGGATACTTAAAGGTAAAAGAAGAATCTTCTTCTTTGGATAAGTCAAAAAAAATGTATAAATTAAAGTACAGTCCCTTTAGAAATATGGGGAGTAAAAAATCTATGTCTGGTAGAAAACGAAGATCTGGATTTAAAAATTTAAAATAACATGAAGGTATTTAATGCACTACAACTAAAAAATGGAGCTAAAGGAGAGGGCTATCCAACTTCATCTAGTCTTACTCAACCCATACAATTTCTACCTGCGAAAAAGAAAAATGATGACTGGTATGCTTGGAATATTGATTGGCTTGAGCTACAAGGTATTGAATTCTTAAGGCATAATGCTAGAAAATTACTAAAGAATTATAAACTGGCAAAAGGCATTATTGATAAAACAGACTACATTATTGAAGAAGATAATGATTATAAGGATCTAATGGATGTATTAACTAAAGAAGATAATTCGGCATTAGAACTAAAGTTTTACCCAATAATCCCTAATGTAGTTAATGTACTAACAGGAGAGTTTTCAAAAAGATATTCTAAAGTCCAATATAGAGCAGTGGACAACACATCTTATAATGAGATGCTTGAGCAGAAAAGGGCTATGGTTGAAGAAAATCTTCTTGCTGATGCTGAGGCTAAGTTATTAGCTAAAATGATTGAAATGGGCATGGATCCTCAATCAGAAGAAGCGCAGCAACAAATGTCTCCTGAAAATCTTAAAAGTCTTCCTGAGATAGAAGACTTCTTTTCTATGGATTATAGAAGCATGATTGAAGAGTGGGCAACCCACCAGGGAAATGTTGATGAAGAAAGATTCAAAATGCAAGAGCTTGAAGAAAGAGCTTTTCGTGATTCACTTGTTTGTGATAGAGAATTCTGGCATTTTAAAATGATGGAAGATGATTATGATATTGAGGTTTGGAATCCAGTACTTACATTTTATCAGAAGTCTCCAGATGTAAGATATATTTCAGATGCAAACTATGGCGGAAAAATTGATCTTATGACTGTTTCAGATGTTATTGATAAATATGGTTATTTAATGACTGAGAAGCAGCTTCATTCACTTCAGGAAATTTATCCCGCAAGATCAGCGTTATATCAGGTAAATGGTATGCAGAATGATGGATCTTACTATGATCCTTCTAGATCTCATGAATGGAATACTCAAATGCCAGGTTTAGCATACAGACAGTATGTGAGTAACTGGTCAGATGATCCAGCTAAAGGCGGAGATATTATAAGTCAAATATTAAATGAAGGTGATGATGTTTCAATATGGGGTGAAGCTGAATTAATGAGAGTTACCACAACATATTGGAAGACACAGCGTAAACTTGGACACCTGACTAGAATTAAAAAAGATGGTGAAATAATTCAAGAAATTATAGATGAAAACTATAAGGTTACTGAAAAACCTATTTATGATACTACAATCTTTAAACAAAAAAGTAAAGAAAATCTATTAGAGGGTGAGCACATAGATTGGATTTGGATTAACGAGGTATGCGGTGGTGTAAAAATTGGACCTAATTTACCAGCATTTTGGAGATCTAATATGGGAGACAATATTAATCCTATATATCTTGGAATAAATAGACCTAAGCCTGGAAGAATACCATTTCAATTTAAAGGTGACAATAATTTATATGGATGCAAATTACCTATGGAAGGTAGGGTATTTTCAGATAGAAATACAAAATCTACATCATTAGTAGATTTAATGAAAGCATATCAAGTTGGCTATAACATGGTAAATAACCAGATAGCTGATATACTTGTAGATGAGCTAGGTACTGTAATTATGTTTGATCAAAATGCACTGCCTAGACATTCAATGGGAGAAGATTGGGGTAAACATAATTATGCAAAAGCATATACGGCAATGAAGGATTTTAGTATGCTTCCTTTAGATACTTCTATTACTAATACGGAAAATGCAACAAACTTTAATCATTATCAAACACTTAATCTAGAGCAGACAAGTAGATTAATGTCTAGAATACAATTAGCTAATTACTTTAAACAACAGGCATTTGATGCTATTGGTGTAAATCCTCAAAGAATGGGTTCACCTATGGGCAATGAAACAGCAACAGGAGTTGTTAATGCAATGAATCAGTCATATGCTCAAACAGAGATATATTTTAATCAGCATTCTGATCAGTTAATGCCAAGAGTTCATCAAATGAGAACTGATTTAGCTCAATTCTATCATAGTACTAATCCTAGTGTTAGACTTAGTTATATTACAACAGAATCTGAAAAGGTGAATTTTGTAATAAATGGTACAGATTTATTACTTAGAGAATTTAATGTATTTGCAACAACTAAAACAAATCATAGACAAATATTAGAACAACTGAAGCAAATGGCTATTCAAAATAATACTACTGGTGCTAGTATTTATGATTTAGGTAACATACTTAAAGCAGAATCAATAGCTGAAGTTTCAGATATACTTAAGGATACTGAAACAAAGTCACAACAGCAAAGACAGCAAGAAATGCAACAACAGCAGCAAATGCAAGAGCAACAGATTCAAGCTCAACAACAACAAGAACAAATGAGATTGCAGGCTCAAGCTGAAGAAGCAGAAAAGAATAGACAAAAAGATATCACCGTTGCAGAAATAAGATCTGCTGGATACGGGGCTAGTCAAGATATTAATCAAAATGAAGTATCTGATTTTAAAGATGCTATGGATGATATAAAAGAAACTAGCAGATATAGAGAGCAAATGGATATGAAAAGAGAAGAGAATGTGATGAAGCAGGAAGCAGGTAGACAGAAATTGAATTTAGATAGAGATAAACTATCTACACAGAGACAAGTTGCTCAAACTAATTTGGAAATAGCAAGGGAGAATAAAAATAAATATGACGTTGAATCCAAAAAAGAAAAAAAGAAAAATAAATAATAATGCAGATATTACAAGAAATACTAGGTTTAGTACAGAGACGTTTATTTTTAAAGAGAACGGCTATAAAAGAGGATGATGTTATCTACATAGCAAAAGATATAAGTAAAAATAATGTTCCAGATCTTGAGTCAAAAGCAGTTAGAATAAAGGAACTTTCTGAATATATTGGTTCTAGTGGTGGTGGAGGTGGCGCAGGACCGCAAGGTCCAGCAGGACCTCCAGGAGCAGATGGTGCTCCAGGGGCAACAGGTCCAACAGGCCCTATAGGACCAGCAGGTCCAGTAGGTGCAGCAGGATTAAACTTTACAGGTACATGGAGCGCAGCTTCTTCATATGTAGTTGATGACGTAGCATTCTTTGATGGATCTAGTTATGTATGTACAAATCCAGTAGGACCAAGTGCTACAGATCCTTCAGTAGATACAGCTAACTGGACTTTTTTAGCACTACAAGGCTTAGATGGTCCACAAGGTCCTATTGGTCCAATTGGTCCAGCAGGAGCTAGTTTATGGACACCTATAGTACCTTTAACATTTGCAGGAGCTGCAGATACAATTGATCTTTCTACAGGTAATACGTTTACTATAGATATTACAGGAAGTACTACAATATCAATGTCTAACCTAGGTGTAGGAGACTATATCTTTATAATTGATAATACAGCAGCAGAGATTGTAACTTTACAAACTGGCACAAATATGTACACTAATAATAGTTTACAACCTGTAATAAATAATATAACATTAATGAAAGGTACTTCAGATGGCACTAAAATTTATATTACTTCATTAGAAAATATGAATATACTTTAATATGATTCCTGTCAGAAGAAATATAGATACAGATGAGTTAGTCTTTTGGTTAGATCCAGATGCTCCTATAACTAGATCTCCTAACCTTAATGCATATTCTACAGCACAAGGTGGTAAAAATTTACTTGCAGGAACAAGAACTTTTTCAAATGTTTGTCCCCCAGTAACTGATTTTTCATATGGCCCCAGCTCACAAACACCTCTTAATTTAACTTTAGGAGCTTCAGGTACTCCTGCACCTGATGGTAGCGGAAATCCAACAACTCTTATAACAGAATCTTTAGATACTTTTGATAGAACTCATAAAATGAGATTTGACTTTCCAATAAGTCCGATTATTGAAGGAGGTCCATATGAAATGTATACTCATTCTATACATGTAAAGGTTTCTTCTGGATCTAGAACTTTGTTAATTAATAATGCTAATAATCCAAGTAGTGGTTCTGTAACAGTTGATCCTGCCACGGGAACAATTATTGCTAGTGATTCTGATAATTATGATCAAGGTGTGGAATCACTAGGCGGTGGATGGTATAGGTTTTGGTATACTATTATTTTTGATGAAAGTACTCAAACTACTGAAGTAAGAACTGAGTTAGGTATTTTTATGGGTGATGCAACAGGGGATACAACATATCAAGGTGATGGATCTTCAGGTTTAATTATATATGGCCATCAGTGGGAAAGAGGGGTTCTATCAAATTATGTTGAAACTGCTGAAGGAGTTGATTTTGATGTTTATAAAAATAGAAAATGCAGCGATGCTAACTATAATAAAAATCCTTTATATTATGAGACTACCTTCGATGGCTCAAATTTTAGATTCAACGGTATTGAGTCTGGATTAACAAGTGGATTTGTCACACCTATTAGAAGGCCACCTAGACCAGGTGTTCATCCAAATGGAGATGAGGCTAAATTTTCTCTTCTTGCCCACAGTCTTTTTGCTTGGATAAAATTAGATTCGGATGCTGATCCTGATCAAGGAAATGGCAATTGGGGATTATGTGCAACTGCTATAGGAAATGTTGGTGGAAGAAATAATAATGGAGTATTTGGTGTAACACCGGATGGTACTCAGATTATATATAAAACTAGACTGCAGAGGATATCTGGAGGAAGCGGAGTTTCAGCTACAAATAGGTCTGATCTTTTTTCAAGTGTTACTAATAAATGGGCTTTGATATCTTGTTCTTTTAATATGACATATAATGCAGCACCAGCTACTGTAGATTTTTATTTAAATGGTCAATTTATAAGTAGCGCAAATGCTAATGCAAGTGCTCAAGATTTGATTGGAATAGGTGGAAGTGATGGATCTCTTAGTATTGGATACTTTAATACTCAAGGCCTGGGTCCTGCTGGTCAGTTTAGAGGGCTGTTAAATATCTGCGGTATTTATCATAAGGCTTTAAATGCAACAGAGCATGAAGCACTATATAATGCAACTAAATATAGATTTCATAATTAGCAAATAAAAATTATTGCGTTAGCTATATAACTGATAAAAACTTTTTATAAACTTCAAATAATTTAAGTTTATCTAAAAAGAATATCTTATATTATATATGATAGTATACTATTAACACTAAAACCAACAAAATGAGTGAAGAAAATAAAACAGTGGAAACTAAAGTAACAACAGAAAATATCAATATAGAGGATGTATTTCCGATGGGTCCTGATGCGGATAGTGTAACTCTTCCTGAAGAGGCTAAACCTAACATCATGGATCCTATTAATCCTAAACCTGATATGAGCTTTACTGAACCAGTTGAAAAAGAAGACTGGATGGATAAAGAGGATGTTGTTACACCAGAAGAAGTTACCAAAAAAACTGAAGAAGGGATTAAAGCAGAAGGTGCTGAAATCCTTTCTGATATAGCCGATGATACAGATGATGATTCTGAAGGAGTTGAGCAAGAACAAGTAGAAACTAGAGGTAGAAAGCCTATAAACGGAGTTGAAGATGTTTTTGATAAACTTATAAAAGATGAAAAGTTTTTTGCATTTGAAGATGATAAACCAATATCAGAATACTCACCAAAAGATCTTCAAGATCTAATTGAGGCTAATCTAGAAGAAAGAGCAAATCAAGTTAGGAGAGAAACACCTAAGCAATTTTTTGAGGCTTTACCAAATGAACTAAAAGTTGCTGCGCAGTATGTAGCAGATGGTGGGACTGATTTAAAAAGTTTATTTAAAACTTTAGCTCAAGCTGAAGAAACTTTTGACTTGGATTCTTCAACTGAATCTGGACAAGAAAATATTATAATGCAATATTTATCTACTACTGGATATGGAACACAAGAAGAGATAAATGAAGAAATTGAAATTTGGAAAGACTTAGGTAAACTTGAACAACAAGCTGCCAAGTTTAAACCAAAATTAGATAAGATGCAAGAAAAAGTTGTTGCTCAAAAATTGCAAGAACAGCAATTAAAACAAAAGCAGCAAGAACAAGCATCAAAACAGTATATGCATAATGTTTATGAAACATTAAAAGAAGGTAAAGTAAATGATTTAAAGGTTGATAAAAGAACTCAATCTTTATTATATAACGGTCTAGTCCAGCCAGCATATCCTTCTGTAAATGGAAAAAATACAAACTTATTAGGTCACTTGTTAGAGAAATACCAATTCCAGGAGCCAAACTATGGTTTAATTACAGAGGCTCTTTGGTTATTAGCTGATCCAGATGGATATAAGTCTAAGATCATGGAAAAGGGAGCTCAAAAAAGTGTAGAAAAAACTGTTAGAAAACTTAAAACAGAACAAGCTAATAGAAATGCTAATTCAATGGGGGTTCAGCAAACAGCCGAAGACTCTAAGAAAACAAAACCAGCTAGAAAGAAAATTAGCAGACCTAATAACTTTTTTAAACGGATGTAACAATCAAATATATAATTAATAACAAATAACAAAAAACAATCAATTATGGCAACTCCAGTATTAAACAATGGAATTTTCCTTAGAGACACAAGCTACAAGGCTAGCTCTCATATTGATTCTTATCACTTATCTAATATGCTTGGTTCTTCTGAGCCTATGGATATGGGACCTGTTGATCTTTGGGCTATGACCCAAAAGGTAGAAATGCCTTTATATCAAATGGCTTCCTTTGGTGGAAAGAATACAATTATGGTAGACAATGCGCGTGGTGAGTACAAATGGCAAACACCAATTGCCCAAGATTTACCTTTTATCGTTTCTAACATTGAAGCAGAAAACGAGCTTGGTGCAGATGGTACAACTTTTAGAATTAAACTTTCTAAAAGATCTTTTGGACATGGTGACATTATTACTTATGACAAGTATAATGGACTTGAAATGTACATTACAGCAGAAGATATTATACCTGCAGGTGATGGTTTTATTTACACTGTTCAATTAGTAAACAATAACAATGCAGCATCTTTAAATGCCGATCTTTACTTAGAAGCTGGAACTAAATACTTTAGAAAAGGTTCTGCTAGAGGTGAGTATGGTGAAAGATTCTCTGATATGGAGATGGGTTCTGGTTTCCGTGAATTCTACAACTTTGTAGGAGGAGCAGAAGCACACGTTCATTATTCAATCTCTTCTAGAGCTGATCTTATGATCAAAGGAGGAATGAATGCAGATGGTACAGTTCCTGTAACTGAGATCTGGAGAAACTTTAACCAAGATCCTAATAATCCTTCTGTTTCTTCTATTGAAGAATTAGTAAGCAGCATGGGTAAATCAGGTGCTAGAGATGCATTTGAAAGTGGTCAACTATCTAGAACTTTCGTAACTAATATGGAAGCAGCGCATCTTTCTAAGATTGCAAATGATATTGAAACTTACCTTATGTGGGGTAAAGGTGGTAGAATCAGACAAGACGGTCCAGATGATATTAGATTATCAGTTGGTCTTTGGTCACAGTTGGATAACTCATTTAAGAGAGTATACAATAAGTCTGCATTTACACTTGACATGTTTAAATCTGAACTTTACAACTTCTATCAAGGAAAAGTTGAGTTTAAAGGGCCAGACCCACAGCGTCAGCTTATTGTACAAACAGGTATTGGAGGAATGCAATTAATCAACAAAGCTATTGCTGATGAAGTATATGGTTCTGGATTAGTTCAAAATGCTTCTGATATTGGTGCAGTAACTGGATCAGGAATGGACTTAGACTTTGGTTTTGCTTACACAAGCTTTACTATTCCTTTCCTTGCTAATGTTAAGTTTGTACTTAACCCAGCATTTGATAACTTACATACTAATGATATTGAGAACCCATTAATTGATGGTCGTCCTCTTAGCTCATTTAGCTTTATCATTTTTGATGTAACAGACAATGGAAATGATAACATTCACTTGTTGAAATTATCATGGGATAATCAACTTAAGTGGTTCTACCAAAATGGTACAATGGACTACATGGGACGAACTCAAGGGTTTGCTTCTACTGGACAGTTCAATGGATATAGAGTTTATATGACTCAATGTATGCCTGCTATTTGGGTTAAAGATCCAACTAAAGTGTTAAAGATTGTAATGAGAAACCCAGTAACGGGAGGTTCATTCTAAGAATGGCAATTATTAAGGGGAGTTCATTCTCCCCTTTTTTGTTTAATATTTTAAAACTTTAAAAAAATGGCATTTATAGAAAGAATAAAAGCACTCTTCCCAGACAAGTATATTAAAAAAGATATACGAGCTGGAAAGAAAGGAGATAGTACAATTCAACTTGCTAGACTATCTCATCTCAATTCTGTGGGACAAGCGGCAGAAGTAGGTTTGCAATTAGTTTCTGATAGATTTGAATCATCTACGGCAGCTCTACCGTCTAGCGTTTTGCAAAAAACAGCAACAAGAATTACATTTAGCAATGGTACTGTACAAGAAGGTTGGAAGTTAACCATCATAGGAGCTCTTCAGGGAAGTTCAAGTGAATTAACTGAGTTAGTTAGCGTCAATATTCCAGAAGTTCCAGGAGAAGGTAATGAAGGTTATTACCTACCTTGGGAAATGAAAGGTGTTGTAACATGTGCTGATAATAGTTTAAGTTCAAATGTAATTAATGTATTACAAAATGGAGCTGAACTTCAGGACAGCCTTACCAATAATGGTAATCCGACTGATTCAATGGCAATACTTGAAAGTACGACTGATTCTGTTGTAGATTTTACATTGTCTGTAGTTGCAAATCAAAGTGGTCCAGGTGCAAATGCTACAGGAACAGTAATAGCAAATTTTGAATTCCTTTGTTATGAAGGGGTAGTACCAACAATCATTTAAAAATAGAAATCATGGCAGAAGAAATATACGCAAAAGAAGCAGCGCTTAGAGATGACAGAGTTCAGGCATTATCTTTTAATGCAACAGCTGGGGTAACGTTTGATAGAAAAGCTTATGTAGAATCACCTTTTAAAGCTCCGCAAGAAGCAGGTGTTACAATAGCTGGTGAGAAAGTTTCAGTAACGCAAGCACTTGATAGGAAATATATTATGCATAGTGTTGCAGATAGTTCACTTAATAATTTAAAAGAGTTTGACTGTAAAGACTATAAAGTAAGAGAAGAAGAAGCAAAGCTTGTAAAAGAAGATGCAACTAAATCAGACGATATAAGAGCAGCAGCTGAAATTCACGAAGATGTAGCAAAGAAAAGATGTGAAGAGATAACAGAAGATAAAGCAGTAGAAGCTCCTAAATATTATAAAAATTATGTGGAGTTATACAAAGTATCTTTTAGCATCAGACTTTTTAGAGAGGATGAATCAGCAGACAAAGAGGTTCAGAAAGAGTTAGATAGAAGAATTACAAAAGTGAAAGGGCTTAAAGTGGCTCTTGCAACTAAATTTTCAAAAACTTTTACATATGGAGATAGACTTTTAAAGGCTAGAGCTGGAGCAGATAAAGAAATGGCTTCACCTGTTCAAAAGACAGATAAGAAGTACGAAGATTTATAATTACTCAAATAACTATTGCCGGTGAAAGCCGGCATTAGAAATATTAATTGATAACGTACATAATTATGTACATTTGAGTGATGATTAATAATTTATAAAAACCAAACAAAAATGGAAAATTACACAATTGTAGAAAAGTATCAGCAACGGAAAAATCAAACTGTAGCTGTACGCCCTTATTTTAATCCTGATAAAGAAAATATGGGATTAGAATCATATGGAATGTCACTCCATGATGGGGTATGGCATGAAGAGTCTTTAGCTTGTTTAGAAATGAATGGAGTTAAAAGATATGTTACAGGACTTAATGAATTTGCGCCAGAAGTTAAAATGCTACCTCCGGGAGAAAAAGAAATTAAAATTAAAGAAATTAGAAAAGCTGTTTCTCAACTTGAAGCAGAATTAGCAGCAAATGTTATAGATCCAGAAGATAAAGATTTTTGGAATAAATTAACTTTACTAAAACCAGATAATGATTCATTTTGGTCTAGAATAAGCATGAGATGTGGTAATGAGCCTGTATTTTTAGATCCTGTAAAAGATCCTTATGATTTAATAAAGTTGCATGCAATTAATGCAGGAGGATTTTCAATGATAGCAAAATCATTAAAAGACGCAAAGAAAAAAGCAAATCCTACTAAATTTTATTTAGATCAATTAGAAGAAACAGTATCAACTAGAACTGAGTATAAGAAGCTGAAGAATAAAGCACTATCTAAATTAGAAGATTTATATGATAAAAATAAATCAAAATTAATGTATGTAGCTAAAGTAGTTGATTCAGACAGTGTTCAATATACCAAATCTACATCTATTGATATCATGTATGAAAATATGGATGGATTTATTTCAGGAGATGGAAGTGAGTCAAATAAAAAACGCGCTGCTGAAAGTTTCATTGATGCTGCGAAAAACAATATGAAAGATCTTAAAATTAGAGCTTTAGTAAAAGATGCTATGTTTTATAGATTTATTCTTGTAAAATCCACAGGATGGATTGAAACTTTAGATAGTGGAATAAGATTAGGGAAAGTCCCTAGCGAAGTTCTGACATTTTTGAAGAATCCTGAAAATGAAGAAGTTTTAAAATCACTGTTAGATAAGGTTGAGCCTTATTGGCAAGCTTAAATATAAATCATGGATAATATAACTGTACAGATAAAGTTAAAGCAAAGACTTAATAAATTATCAAGCAATGATTATGATAATATAGAATTATGGCAAATGTCAGAGGCTTTTAATAAAGCTGCAGTTGAATGGTCTAGAAGACAACTCCATGGTGGTAATATGTATAAAGAAGGAGATGAGTTCTCTAAACGTAGGATTGATGACATGCAAGTCTTACTTAGAGAACTTCCTCTAACTGGAATAACCACAGATGATTATTTTGAAACTACAAATTTCCCAATTGATGATTATTTAGAATACAAAAGAGTAACAGCTTCTGCCAAAGATGAATGTTGCCCAGATCTTAGAGTAATGCAAGTTTATTTAGCTGAAGAAGCAAATGTAAATTTAATACAAAGAGATCCATTAAAAAGACCAGATTTTAATTGGGCAGAAACATTTTGTACAATACTAGACAATAGAATTAGAATTTATAAAAACAAGGATTTTGATATTGTTCAGCCAATATTGACTTATTATAAAAGACCTACATACATACAATTTATAGGTGCTGTAGACCCTTATACTGGCGATACATCCACGGTTGATGTAGAGTCAGATTTTAAAGATGATATTGTTGAATTAATATTAGATGAAGCTGCTGCAATTATAGCAGGAGATATTGATAACTTCAATCAGGCAAATAGAGAGCAACAAGCTGCAGAAAGATCTAATTAATTTTGATTTAATTAAATCTTTTTGTATATTATATATGTCCATAAGGACAATTATTTATTTATAACAAAAAAAAGAAAAAAAAATGGCTTATTTTAATCACGCATTTTGCAAGAGTTGGTTAGCTGATGGTGCGGCACTTCCTGCTGCAACTGCCTCATCTGCTTTTAAAGCAGGTCAGTTTGGATTAGTTGATGGTAAATCCTGGAAGACTGATACAGCGGCAAATATTTCAGCTGCGGGCAATCTAGCTTATTTAGTAGGTGGTAACTACCACCCAAATGACAAAATTGGTAACAACCCAGGACATGGTGGATACCAAGAATCAATTAAATCTAAAGGTATCAACTTTAGATATGTATCAAGATTAGGGGTTGCTGATAAAGTAGAACCTGAACAAGCAGAAGTAAAACTATGTGTTGCTTCTGATTGTGCTCCATGTGGGCAAAACCTTTTTATACGTTTAGACGTTAAAGGTTCTCCAGCACTACGTTTCTTGAATCACAATGCTTACGCTATCGGTGATAGTTCAGGTGATGCTGCTGCTAACGGTGGAGCACTTCCAGGACTTTGTTGTGCAGACGGACAAGATTTTCTTGATCCTGCAATGGCTTTAGCTGCTGCAGTTCAAATGGCAATTAATGACCCAATTATCAAACCTTTTATTGAAGAAGGTGCTGATAAAACTAATGGTGTTCCTGCTACATTTGACGCTGGTTCGACCGCAGGTACATTAAATACTGGTACTTATACAGCTGTTGTAACTACTACTGGTGGAAGTGGTACAGGTGCAACTTTAACAGTTGTTGTTGATTCAGTTGCTGGTACAGCTACTGCAACTCTTGATTCTGCAGCTGGTGCAGCTCAAGGATATGCAGTCGGAGATACACTTACTGTTTTAGGTACTGCTGTTGGCGGAGGAACTCCTGCTGATGATATTACTTTTGATGTTGGTTCTATTGCTACAAACGTAAGTATGGCAATTACTACAGGAACAACAACTGAGTACTTTACACTTTCTGAAGTTCTTAATGGTGGGTATACACCTACCGCTGACCCAGTAGGTGATCAAGTTTCAGCTTGTGTTACTCTTAAAGGAGCATATGTAGATACTAAATTTGGTAACTGTTCATTTGATACTAGAGATCATTATGAAAAAGAGCCTGTATCTCTTATAGCATCTTTATTAGACGAGACTGGTAATCCTTGTAATGATTGCGGTGTTGCTACTTCAACTCCAGGACAAATGGCTCAAACTTCAGGTGAAACTGTTGTTAGATCTTTAATCCTTTCAGATCGTTACATGCAGAATCCATACAATCAAGGAAATCCTGATTCATCAAGAATCCGAGAGATTGAAGGATCTTCTGTGATTAGAGACTCTGTTAATAGAAGTGCCTTATACAAAGTGTTTTATTTACAGCACAGTGTTCCAAGATTTAACAATCCATCTGGTGTATTTGACAATGATCAATACCTATATGAGATTTTTGTTACGCCTGGATCACTTGCTGATACAAATTTAACAGCTATGTGGGCTGCTATTTCAGCTCAGGCTACAGCATTAGGTAATGTTGTACCTGTTGAAACTGGTCTATAAAATAAGTTGAAATATATCAATTTAAAAGAAGGTGGGATATTATATCCCGCCTTTCTTTTTTTATAGCATCTTTTTTTGTATATTATTAATGTATATGTAAATTTTATTTCCATGGCTGAAAAGCATATTTTAAGTTTAGAGGTTCCTAGTGTAGCAAACTGTGAGATACTATCTATAAGAGATACTAGTCAGTATACAGAATTATTACCTGTAGATTGCTCAGAGTTATTAATTACAGTGCCTGGCTTTAATTCTCCAGCTCTGATTCAAGTTGATAAAAATTTTGATTTAAATTTAGCAGCTTGTGATTTAGGAGTTCAAACTGTGAATTGCGGTACAGAGCAAGCCGCTTTGCCCGATGGTGTCTATATAATTAGATACAGCGTTTCTCCAAATGCTGAGGTATTTGTTGAATATAATCATCTAAGAGTATCAAGTATTTTAAATTTATACAATGAGGTATTATGCAGTATTGGTATTGATACTTGCGAACCATCATCAGAGACTCAGGACTTAATTAGTGAGATTCAATATATCAGAACTTTAATTGATGCTGCTGTAGCAGAAGTTGAGTATTGTATTTCACCAGCAAAAGGTATGGAAATGTATGATTATGCATTAAAGCGTTTACGCAGAATATTGTGCATAACATCATCTAATTGCTAAATACAATAAAACCAATAAAATGAAGTGTGTAGAATGTAATAAAGGATTTAGTTGTGGATGTCAAAAAACAAAAGCAGCAGATGGTAGTGTAGTTCATAAAACTTGTTTACCAAGTTATAACTCTAAGCTAAACGTTAACATAAGCCCACTCACAAAGAAATTAAACGATGCTAAAAACAAAGTAATAAGAAATGGATAATCCAAATCAAATAAAGATAAAGACTCAGTTTGCAAATGCTGCATATCAGGATTTTAAATCTAAAAGATTTGGCCTTACTCCGTGTTGTCATTTTGATTTTCAAACTGTAACAATAAAAAATGATTTATGCGAATGGGAGAAATTAAGTTCTAAGAAACTAACTCCTAGCACTGGTTTAACTATTAAAATTATAGATTGCGCGACAATATAAAAGAAGTAAAATTATGATACCATCTAAAAATAATACACCTGCACCTTGCAACCCTATTTCATCAAACTGCGTAGTTTGGCAAGGTCCTGATATTGCATGTATTAATATATGTAACGGAGATACTGTTTCTGATGTAGTTGCTGCATTAGCAACTAAACTATGTGATATAATTGATCAAGCTTGTACTTGTGATCCAGATTTAACAGGATTAGATCTTAAATGTGCATTACCTGATAGTGGTATACCTGCCGATTTAACAGGAACATTACAAGCAATAGTAGATTACATATGTAATCAAGCTACAAAAGATATAGTTTTACCAGTAATTAACCTACCTGCTTGTTTGCAGTATAATGATAAGTTAGGAAATCCTGTAACAGAATTACCTTTAGAAGATTGGGCTGATCTTATAAGTAATAGAATTTGTGATATTTTATTTTCAATAAGTTTAATTGAACAAAATATTTTAAACTTAGCGGATAGAGTTTCTATTCTAGAGGATTGTGTTCTTCCATGTAGAAAACCTGAAGTATCTGATTTTGATGTTGTATCATCTTGTATTTTCATTGGACAAAGCGTTCCTATATCAACTTTGGTATTAGCTCTTGAAACCCAATTTTGTAGTTTTAGAAATGCAGTAGGATCTGTGGCTTTAGTAAATGCTGCTATAGGTGCTCAATGTATAACTGGTAGTCAAGAGAGTCTAACTACTCGCCAGCCATTTAGCGGACTTACAGGATGGGTTGCTAATCCGGGAACATTAGCTGAGTCTAATATTAATCAATGGATTGCTATTTGCGATCTATATTCAGCTGTATCAGATATACAAGAAAACTGTTGTGATTCAGGTTGTGATGGTGTAGACTTTATTTTTGCATGGAATGGTATAGACACAACTGGAAATGGTGTTTTTGATTTAATAAATTTAAATTTTCAAGGTTCTACAATACCTTCTGGTTTTTCAGATTGCGGAGGATCTACAGTAGTTACAATTACAGATGCAGATGGAAGCAGTGTAAGTCAAAATATTGTAGTTTCAAACTTAATTAATTCACCAAGCGGAGTTAATGTTGATGTTACTACATTAAATAGATTTCAATCCTTAAGTATTGTAGTTAACTTTTGTATTACAGATGGTACTTCTCAATGTAAAGATAGACAACTATTAATAGCTCCAATGAGTGCACCTTGTCCTCAAAATATTGTAGTAACACCTGGATCTAGTTTAATAACTGTAGGCTTTACAAATAACTTAGGTGCTACAGTTACATATGAAATAACCGCAACCTCTCAAAGTACAGGAGTTGTACTTGGGACAACTACTATAACAAATCCTCCATCATCAATTAACTATATATTTTCAGGAGCTGCTCCTGGACAAACATATGATGTTCAGGTTAGTGTAATTGTTAATAGCATACCAAAACTTTGCCCAAGTATTGCAGTTACTATTCCAGGAGAAACTTGTGCTGATGTACTTACAAATGTATTTACATCAGATGCTGTTGAATCTACGGATGTTTATTTAGGAAAATATGCGGTTGGCAGTGTTTATAGTAGATACTGGTATGACCCAATAGATGAAATCATAAAGCTTGAAAGTTTAGGTCCTGCTGGTCCTGCTTGTAAATCAGCAACATTAACTAGTCCTACAATGGATTATCTTGGGGTTGCTGGGGATGTTGCAGTAACAGTTGCATATGAAGATGCTTCTCCGGTTAGTGCTGAGATATCTTTTAGTACTGATGGTATAACCTATGGTGCTCCTACTTCTGGTTCGGATGGTTTAAGAACTATATCTACAGGTGCAACTTCAGGCTCTGTATATATAAAAGTAGATCAAACATGTACTGGTCCAATAACAAGTGTGCCAACTATTTTAAGATATGATTTTGCAACTCAAGTTTGGAGTACAACCCAAAGTCCTGAAGAGTGTTTGTCAACATCTATGTCTACTGCTTGTCCTGCTGGTCAGGAAGTTGCTAGACAAATATTAGAATGCGGTCCTAACAGCTATTTTGTATTTGGCGGCAATTCTGATAGTTATTGGTTTTATGTTGGTAAAAGAGTTGTGGGTACTATAACTAGATATATATATGCAGGATGGGATAATACAACACAGTCTGTAAGAAGTGTTGTTGAATGTTGTGCATGTCCTTCATATATATTACCAGAATCAATTCAAGTATTATGCGGTAATAATGGAGATAGTGTGGTAATCAACTTACCTTATGTTTTAGGTAGCGGTGAACCAAGTATGACTGTTCTTAGTAGTCCAGTTTTGGGTAATGTTACACAAAGCCCTACTACCGAGAATCAGTTTACATATACTACAGTAGCTCCAGGAAGCAATGATTATGCTGATACATTCCAGATTCAACTTCAACCTACTATTGCAGGTTCCGGAGGTTGTGAAGTAGCTGTAATAACAGTTCAAGTTGCATTAGTAAATTGTAATGTAAAACTTTCTTATACAGACCAAGATGTTTATGCATTTATAAATACTAACGGATATACAGATGCTGAAGGTGCTAAGATTAAACAAGGTCTTGCTGAACTAAGAACGTACTGGATTTCAGAATTTGGATATGCTGGTAATATTTACTTTATACCTACTGATGATGAAAAATGGCTAGGATATCATAAAGCAATTGTAGATAATGGTTCTAGCTGGACTCAATCTGCTTCTTTACCATGGCAAGGATTGGAGGTTCTTCCTACATCTTGGAGTGGTGGAGCAGGTGTATTTAAAAGTGCAGCATATGCTATAATATTTTCAAATCAATCTGATACAGAATATCACGCAAATACATTAGGCGCTGGTTTTTCAACTCAACCAACACCTGAGTATAAAGAAGATGCGGCTGCCTTAATAGATATGACAACAGGTACAACAGGTACTCCAGTTGCTCCTACCAGTACGTGGGGTATAGCAAATGGTATTAATATAAATCAATTTCCTTTAGGCTTAACAACTGTATTATTCCCATTAACTATTCATAATTCTGGTGGAGCAGATGCAGCTACTATTTTACAAATGTTGGCGGCATATACTGCAGAATTAATACCTTCTTCTAAGTATGGTATTCAAACTGCTGTTGATATTACATCTTTTATGTTAGACGGATTAGCTCCAGCTATGCCTTATACGGCAGCAACTATCCCAGGAGGTGCTACAATGCCTCAGTTATATAAAGGAGACAGTAGAGGAGCTCTTGCATTATTAGATCAAGAAAAAAGCTCCGCAGAACTAGATTCAATAGAAGATGGTACAAATGATAAGTTTAAAGAAAACTTAACCAGATCTGTAAAAGGATGCAATAATACATATCCTGCATCAACAATTCCTGTAACAAATACTTATGAAGTATCTAGCTGCAGCAAGAGTGAAACATACTTTGTTTTTATAACAGATCATGGTTGTGGTACAATTGCTATAGGTACTGTTGTTGAACTTACAAATAATGGACCTGATTGGTCTCCCGGAACTGTTGATGACTGGAGAAGTGCAACTTCTAAATGCGTAACTATAATAGATAACTGTTCAGCTACAGCTGCGGATGTAACGCCTTGCAGTCTAGATGCTACATATGTAGATTGTGTGACATGTCTACCTTAATTAATAAAATAAAATAAAATGGCTTGTAATTGTAATAAATGTAACCCTAGTAAACCATGCGGTTGTACTGACGTAGCACTAAGTAATCCTTGTAGTTACAGTGATTGTAGTGTAGGAAGTGAAAGGTGTGCTACAATATGTTGCGCAGAATGTGTTAGTTATTGCGGAACCACGTTTCAAGTAGGTACTGCTGGGAGCATTATAAAAATTGAAACAGGAGAAAGATTAGATTCTATAATTCAAAAAATGGCTTTAATGATGAGTCAGGGAATTGGCGGATGTACTTCAGATGATTTACACCATGCCCCATATAATGTATATGCTGCTAATATAACATCTAATTCAGCAGTAATACTTTGGAATAATGAATCTACAGCAACAACTCAAATAGAGGTGTTTCTTGATTCTGGTGTTGGATATGTTTCACAAGGTGTTGTAGGACCAACTGTATTGCAATTAGCAATATCTAGTCTTATTGCAGCAACTGATTATAAAGTTAAATTGGTTTCCACAGATTCTGGAGCAGCTACTTGTGATAGCGTGGAAATATTATTTACAACATTATTGTAAACAGAGGTGATAATTTGTTGGTTTTTTATTACCAAAGTTCTGGAGCCCAGTATTGCTGGGCTTCTTTTTTCCAATATAATTTCTTAAATTTAATAACTTAAAGTTACAAAATGGATTTAGATAAGATAAAAGAATCTTTTAAGTGGAAGAAAGGTAATGCATATTGTGCTAAAAGATTAGGTATATCCACAAAAAAATATATTCACTTAAAAAAATTAGTAAGAGGAAAGTTAGATTTATCTGAACAACATTATAATTTAGATAAAGGAGAATCTACAGTATCGGGAATATCTAAAAGTGAACCTAAATCTGCAGAAGAAATAATAAAACTTTTAAATATAGATACAAGTAAATGGAAGCTGTCTCAGTATTGGAACAAACAAATGGCTGACCATTGGCGTATATCTGCACTTATAACCAAAATTAAAGAAACAGAAAGTGATTATTTAAAAGATCTATTAGATGTATGGAAGCCTAAAAAATATAATATACCAAAACTATCCATACCTAAAGGTTACTCATTGCATCCTGATAGAGATGTTGTGTGTGGTATAATGTCACTTCAAGATATTCATTTTGGTAAAGAAGGTAATGAAACAATAGATAAGGATTTTGAGGATACGGTTCAGAATCTTATTAAGAGGGCAATTGCTTCACATAATATAGAAGAATTATTTTTTGTTGTAGGAGGTGATTTAATTAACATGGATACGTTTCATGGTACAACTACTAGCGGAACGCCTCTAGATAATTGTAGTACAGCTACAGAAGCTTACATTCAAGCATTTGATGCTATGATTTGGGCTATCACATTTATAGTTGCCCATGTTAAGCATTTAACTATAGTATATGTACCTGGTAATCATGATAGATTATCATCATTTCATTTAGTACATGCTTTATCTAAAGCTATAGATTGCGATAGGATAACTTGGGATGTGAAATATGAAGAAAGAAAAGTTCATGTTTGGCAAGATAATTTTAATGCATTTGAACATGGAGATGCTGTAAGTAAAAATACACCAATTGTTTATGCAACAGAATTTGCTCAAGAATGGGGCGGTACTAAAAATAGAACTTTATTTACAGGGCATTTTCATCAGAATAAAAAAATAGAATATATAACAACTGGTGAGACCGCAGGTTTCATACATAAAACATTACCTAGTTTATCTAAGACGGATTACTATCATTATCATAAAAAATATATTGGTAATAGAAGATCTGGTAAATTAGAATTGCAATCACCTAGTAAGGGTAATATATGCGAACTAACCTATTTAGCAGATTAATACTAAGTTTAACTTTTATAAGTGATGTTTTTTTTGTAAATTATAATGAGTGATATGACAGATAAATTCAAAAAACCCGATCTCAATGCTCCTAGATTTAGAGAAAAGAGAATTGGTTTTTTAAACGCAAATACAATAAAAGAGTTTAAAGATAAATATCCTCTTTATGAAAAGATAGATAATAATAAATTAAAAAGTATAATTAGAAGATATAATGAAGGTTTATGGAATGGTGTGATTGAATTTAGAGATGGTGTAGAATTACCCAACTCTTTAGGATATTTATTTATAGGTACATGTTCTCCGGCAAAATATAAAAAACAGAACATTGATTTTGGAAAGTCTAATGAATATGGTAAGATTTTAAAAAATCAAAATTGGGAAACAGATGGTAATATAGGTAAAATATTTTATACAAATTCATCAGCTAAATACAGATTTAAGAATAGAGAGCTTTGGAAATTTGAAGCTTGTAGAAATTTTAAAAGATCTGTAGCCAAAAAATATCCTGAAGATTGGACTAAATATATTATTGTACAAAATAGATATAAGATATCACATTTATATAAAGCAGAAAAGATATCTGATAATTATAATGAATTTGAATTATGACAACAATAGGTGAAGTTATATCAAGAATACGAGGTCAAGTAAAAGCTGAAGTTCAAGATGCTTTTGTTACTGATAGGTATGTATACAGCATGGTAGTAAAGTTTGCTCAAATCTTAATGCGTAGGCAAGATTATGCAAATAAACTAATGAAGTTTAATGCTGTATGGAAAAAGCTTCCCTATATAGAATTGATAGAGGTAGATAAAGTTGAGGCTCATTGTTCTGGTATACAAAGCGGCTGCACTATAAAAAGAAGTAAAAATAAGCTTCCCGATATGATTGAGGGATATTGGGGTCCTTTAATCAGAACTGTAAGTTCCATTGATGGATCTATAGAGGTTCAAGCTACTCAACCAAGTACATATACTTCAATGACTAAAACAACTTCATTTAAATATAATAAAACAAAATACTTTTGGTATTTAGATGGATATCTATACTTACCAAACATTGATTGGGATGCTATACAGATTGAAGGAGTTTTTGATGATGAAATTGGATTTTGGTTATGCGATAAAGCTGAGCAATGCGTACCAAGATATAAACAAGATATTTATATACCGGAAGCATTATTTGCTGAAATTGAAACTCAGGTTGTTCAAGCAATGATGCTAACTGTTCAAATTCCGGTAGTTGATGGTGATAATAAAGTAGATGCAAATAGATAAATTATGAAAGCAATGTATAATAATCAGGGAGTAAGAATTCCTGGAATGTTTGAAAAAGGAGGGTCATTTCCAGATCTATCCGGAGATGGTAAAGTAACTAGAAAAGATGTTTTAATAGGTAGAGGTGTAATCAAAAAGAAAAAAGGTGGTTCATCAAGTACTAAAAAAGATTCTTGCTACTATAAAGCAAAAGCTGCACATAAAGTATTTCCTAGCGCTTATGCTAGTGGTATGATTGCAAAATGTAGAAAAAAGAAAGCCGGAAAATAATGGCAGTTAGAAAAACAGCAAAGGGTGCAGCTCTTAAACGATGGTTTGAAGAGAAATGGACAGACCAGAATGGTAGAGAATGCGGTAGTTCTAAAACTAAAGGAATTAAAAAATGTAGACCTAGCAAAAAGGTTTCTGGCAATACTCCTAAAACGTGGAGTCAGGTTGATAAGAAAAAAGAAGTTGCTAAGAAAAGAAAAGTAGGAATGGGGAATAGAACCTCAAAAGCTAATTATGGTGGAGAACCGGTATATAATAATGTAGGAATGAAAGTTCCTGGGATGTATAAATAGAAAGTTATGACAGGTAAAAGAGTAAAAGCTCCAGCAGGATATCACTGGATGAAAGATGGCAAGAAAGCTCCAAAGCTGATGAAACATACAGGTAAGTTTGTAGCTCACAAGGGTGCATCTTTATATGCTACTTTTGATGTTCAAAAATTACACAAAAAGAAATAAGATGGATCCAATATATAATTCACAAGGTGTCAGAGTTCCTGGTATGTTTAAGAAGGGCGGTTCTACTGCAGCCTGGACTAGAAAAGAAGGTAAAGATCCTAAAGGGGGATTAAATGCAAAAGGTGTTGCCTCATATAGAAGGGAGAACCCCGGATCTAAACTACAAACTGCAGTAACTACAAAACCTTCTAAATTAAAACCAGGCAGTAAAGCAGCTAAAAGAAGAAAATCATTTTGTGCAAGAATGAGTGGAGTAAAAGGACCAATGAAAAAACCTAATGGAAAACCCACTAGAAAAGCTTTAGCTTTAAGAAAATGGAATTGTTAAAAAAAATGAGCAATGAGCGTATCACAAAAATATAGGACTTTTAATCAATTATACGAGGATGTATCTGTTGACTTTGCAAACTATGCATTAGAGAATATGATTGATCCTGCACAGTTGATCAAAGTGGCAACAAGAGTGAATTATGATTTAGGTTTAAGAATTCATAGAACTAAAGAAGTTGTTCTTGATATAGAGCATGGTAGAGCAAAACTTCCTGAAGATTTTGCATATTTAAATTATGC
>Ga0315320_10000506_pt1 | contig 31877 bp, 17 predicted proteins | sample M140m21515metaG_FD_203458 | JGI IMG/M metagenome (GOLD analysis project Ga0315320, IMG submission 203458) | Ammonia-oxidizing marine archaeal communities from Monterey Bay, California, United States - M1 40m 21515 | ecosystem: Environmental > Aquatic > Marine > Coastal | place: USA: California... | reverse complement strand
TGGATCGGCGATCTGTGTCCGCTATCGGCTATCAGAGGAAACTGTCACCATTAAGTCTGAACACATCCTGCTAAGAAGTCGCCTGATACAACTTGAAATCCTGTTCCGTAATCTGATTGACAATGCAGTGAAGTACGCCGGCGCAACACCAGAAGTAAAAATAAGCGTAAGGCTGACGGATGAACAAAATGTTGTTGTCTCAATCATTGATAATGGCCCAGGCATCCCTGCCAAGCAAAGGCGTAAGATTTTTGGACGCTTCATCCGACTTGGCAATGAACTGGAACGCAGCACGCCCGGCACAGGCTTGGGACTATATTTGGTCCGTAATGTGGTCAAGAGTCTGGGAGGGTCAATTCGCTTACAAGACAGAGAGATGGGCACAGGAACTGAGTTTGAAGTCACCCTCCGCGGTGTCGTTCCTTCGGACACCTACGGCAAATAGCCTCAACTCACGACACTAAATTTGAGAATGAGACAGTCATGCGTCCACACATCCTCGTCGTTGAAGATGAAAAACATCTTGGGGTCGGTATCAAGTACAACCTCGAAGCCGAAAACTATCGTGTCACGCTTGTAGAAGATGGTCCTACAGCGTTACGCATGGTCAACAACAACGGCGAGTCGATCGATCTCATCGTCCTGGACCTCATGCTTCCGGGATTGAGTGGCTATACGGTCTGCGAGACGATGCGTGATTCGGGAGTCACCACACCTGTCCTCATGCTCTCAGCAAGAACCCTTGCCGAAGATCGCACACGGGGATTCGATGTCGGCGCCAACCAGTACATGAGCAAGCCGTTTGAATTAGACGAACTCTTAAGTCGCATCAAGAACCTGCTCCAAATTGGACATAACAAAACACCCCCTGCAAAGGCAATCAAGACACCCGACCCTATTGTCGAACTTGATTTTGGCAACATCAGGGTCAATTTTGAAACGCATGAAGCAACCGTCTCTGACCAAGCAGTAAGGATGACTCCCAAGGAATTGAAGTTACTCAAATACTTCGCGGAGCACAAAGACCGGGTGATCAGCAGAAACGAATTGCTAACCGAGGTTTGGGAGCTACCTGGGAATATCCAAACAAGAGCCGTCGACCAATTCATTGCACGTCTACGAAAAATCATCGAACCTGACACAACTTCTCCAGTCCATCTCTTGACCGTACGGGATGCCGGATATCGGTTCATTCAGCATCCTGCCCGTGACTGCCCTACCGATAATCCAAAAGACGCCTCTATCCCCGAAGGAGAGCAGGACAATCAGGAATAAGCACCAGATGAATCTCTGCCTTCCTGAATCAACTGCCGCTCGTTCCCCTGCTACAGTTCACGCATCAATGCTGGCTTCTAAATTCGCATCGGATACATAGAGATAATTCTATCGAGGCAGTCATCAACCTGGGACAAAAGCAAACCCGGGACAGAATCCGTTTACTGGACCATTAGCACTTCCCACTGCATCACCCGATTGGCGAGTCGATGCAAAGCACGATTACCAAGGCAAACTTCGCACCCATACGATGTCTGCGCATAAAAAAAGCTCCCGGAAAGTACGTTGTCCTAGGGGGGCGGAGGACGACGCGCTTAAAATCCCGGGAGCCGGTGGATTGGAGTTCGACATAGAATCTGGCATCCTTGCCATCACTAATCGAACGCTTTTCGAACTCTGCACGACAGTTGTCTATTCACTTCCGTGTGAACAACCAACAGCCTGTCCGCAGCAATCAATCGAGTGCCAGTGCGGGACCGTACTGAATCCAAAAACCAAATGCCGTGTGTTTGTTACCAATCACTCAACATGTTTGGGAGGATAAGGAAGTCCGTTTCAGAAGGTCAAGATGAATTCACTACTGAAATCATGTTTTTTCGCACCGGCAAGTTTCACGAGCAGATTGAACTCGCGAAACCCCTGTGGTTCGAATCAAGTCGGTGTGGTCAAAGTCGTCTCAGACTGAGCTTTCAGCTGATTCAGTACCGTCACCCTGACTCACTGCCTCTTGCAGAGCACGTGAAACGATCCGGTTAAATTCTTCGCCCACGGTGGCTTCTGCAAGCCCAACACGTACTGGAGCAACCTGATCGTCCAAGGTTTTAATGCCTAGCGACATGATCGAATGGCAAATTTGCCCACCGCGTTGGCGAGCCAACTCTGCATCCGCACTGGGCATGCAGACCAACAACGTCGAATCATCGATTGCTCCAATCCTGTCAACCGATCTCAACGGCATTCGAACTACCTGCAGGATCGAACGGATCGATGAATTACCCAAGCCGGGTGCACACATCACAACCATCAAGTGGACTGAAACAGATTCCTTCGTCCGACTGCGAATATCATTAAACGATTTCTCAAGGGACGAACGATTTGCGAGCGAAGCGAAGACACCGTTACCCTCAATCGTCCTCAGAACGGGTCCGTCAGGTGAATCGTCACCAGACTCCGAATCACCAATCGTTAACATCTCAGCATTTGCCACAGAAACATCTTCTGGGCTCAATGCAATCAGGCTGGGCTTCTTACCCTGCATTCGATGTGCGCAATTTCTGCCTTCACCCTTGGAATGGTACAACGCATCATCCGTGCGTTGCAGCCAACTCTCAACCGTTTCCTCCTCCATCAACGTTGCAATTCCAGCAGAAGCCGCAACTCTCAGGGGCTGCCCCTCAAATTCAATGACCAACTGGCCAATGGCAACACGAGCCTGTTCAATTTTCAATGCCGCCTCACTGATAGGGCATTCATCCAGAATGATCGCAAACTCTTCTCCACCAAATCTCGCTACAAGCCCATAGGGCTGTAAATGCGAGTGGAGAACATTTGCAACAACACGAAGCACTTCGTCACCAGCCCGATGACCGTAAACATCATTGAATTGCTTGAACAAATCGACATCCAATAAAGCAAGCGTCCCGGCAGCTCCCGGGCCTTCTGCGTGACGACGCTTCAAATAGGCGTCGAATGCGCGTCGATTTGGCACTTGCGTTAATGCATCAGTCTCTGCTCTTCGCTCTGCTGATTCAATCTGCATTGTTTGTTGCTGAATGCGATCTTTGGCACTCTGCAGTTGATTCTGCATGGACTCATTCGAGTCGATTAGCTGGCTAACAGCAGCCAACACGACCTCGGACGACGCATCACCAACTTCCTGCAGCTCTTCACTTACCGCTTGCACGCGGTTCTGGTGTGCGTCAACATTCTCCACCATTGTCGTAGCGAATTCACGCAACCTGCTGGCAACCTGACTTAGTTGCTCTGCAGACATTTCCTCCCCGTCACCCGGCTTGCCACGTTTTTCAATCACTTCGTGATACTGATCAGTGTCAAAGCCTGTCACCGCGCACATGATCCACCCGCAGACAAGTCCGCAGCCGGCGCAGCTGAGCGTGATTGCCACGTCAAACCACATGATGCAATGTGCTCCCGTTTCCAGTTAAACGAATGGTGAATGTGCATAAATGCATTAGGAGCGCAACGGCCATGAATACGGCGGCGAACCTAGTCCACCCTCCTAGCAGGCATATAGGTTGCTGGTTGTGACTGTCAAACAATCATGCCACCCCCAAATTGGATTCATCCAGCTTCACAAAAGAACCGGAACGATATTCATTGCAATCCACACAGCCAGTATCCTCCTCCCTGAACTTCTGCACCCCATTGCGGACTGACTCTTCAGTTCTTGCCCTCACATCCCACCCTGAATGTGACACTCGCAACCGGAGGCATCGTAGCAATCGCCATCAACACCTCCTGTAACTCCTTTTAATTTCGCATTCATTAATGCAATTCATGGTGAATGTGGAAGTGTTTATCACCGCTGCGGTGGGTCAAGCGGTGTTTTGCAACTGGCATTACATCTCGCGTTTCAACTTGCCCACTGAAGTCCATGACTCCAACCTGCCCACGTCGTAGCCACGGGACCCAGACCATGAATTTTGACAGCCAACACGAAATCGCCAAAGCCGCGAGCAAGGTTCTTTCACGTAGTTCCGTTCGCGAATTACGATTACTCCGGGTGGACGGCAGTACGAACGAGCTAAAATTGACAGGCAGAGTCGGCAGCTACTATCACAAGCAGTTGGCACAGGAAACGATTCGTCGCGTCGCTGGCGGGATGAGGATGGTCAATCGCGTCCAAGTGGAGAATTGAGCCGGCAGAAACTGACCTTGCCCCTCTCTGAGCGATCCATCAGGCCTCTAACTGTCTTGCGTAGAGGCATACCGCAAATGGAACTCATCTTCAGTCATGACCTCGACGCCGAGATCTTTCGCTTTCGCCAATTTACTTCCGGCTTTTTCTCCCGCGATCAGGAAGTCAGTATTTTTACTGACACCCGCAGAAGCTCGACCTCCGAGGCTTTCGATCAACGCCTTGATGCCATCACGATTAAATTTTTTAAGTGTTCCAGTAACAACAACTGACTTTCCAGAAAGCGGTAGCCCATCGGGGGTTTCCTCGACCACTTCGCTAAGGTCCACTCCGACGGCCTGAAATTCATCAAAGGTTCGTTTCCCATACTCGCTGTGGCAGAAATGATGAACGCTCTCAGCGATTGCGTCACCAATTTCATGGATCGCTGCGAGATCCTCGACGTCGGCCTTCATCAGTGAGTCGATACTGGAGTACTCCCGAGTGAGTAGCTTGGAAACACGCGGTCCCACGTGCCGAATTGAGATGGACGCCAGCACCCGTGCCAAGCCACGCCCCCGGCTTTGGTCGATTCCCTCGATAAGCTTAAGAGCGTTTGCCTCTCCGACCTGAACATCAATCATTACCCCTTCTTTTCCCTTACGCTTTCGCAACCAATTGACATTGGCAATCTGTTCGACGCGAAGACGATAAAGATCGGCGTAGTTGGTGACCAGATTTTCAGCCAGCAAAACATCAACCAGTTCGTCGCCCAGTCCATCAATGTCCATTCCCGGTCGGCTACCAAAGTAAATCAAACGTTGCTTCAACTGAGCGGGGCACGCAGGATTAGGACAGCGAATGTAGACTCCTCCCGAGTCTCGCTCCAATCCAGTTTGACACTCGGGACACTCAGTGGGAAATTCCCAGCGTGGTAACTCTTGTCTACGTTCATGTTTTTCAACTCTCACCACTTTCGGGATAATCTTTCCAGCTTTTTCCACGACAACAACATCACCCTCACGAACATCGAGACGTTCAATTTCATCAGCGTTATGCAGCGAGGCTCTTGAAACGGTCGTATCGGCAATTTCCACAGGCACGAGATTTGCCACGGGTGTAATGGTTCCAGTCTTTCCTACCTGGACAGTGATCGTTTCCAACCTGGTCACTGCTTCATACTTTTCGAACTTGTAAGCAATCAGCCAGCGAGGGCTCTTGCTCCTCATGCCAAGACGTTCACGCTGCTTGAAGTCATTGACTTTGAACACGATGCCGTCCACCTCGAATGGAAGATCCGGCATCCCTTCCTCAAGCAGGGCAACCGCCTTCATCACTGCATCAGCATTCGGCCACAACTGCACGGAGGGCGTTGGTGGAATACCCATCGCCCCAACCTCTGCCAGAAAATCCATGTGATTGGTTGCCTTCAATCCGTCAATTTCACCAACACCATGACAAAAGAAACGAAGACTGCGTTCAGCAGCAATAGATGGATCGAGCAAACGAATCGTACCTGCTGTCACATTCCTCGTATTCTTGAATGGCTCAGCACCGGCTTGAATCTGTCGCAGATTCAAATCAGCAAGATCAGCATTGGTCATATAGACCTCGCCACGCACCTCAAGCACAGCAGGTTCTTCCTCACCGACCATCTGCAGAGGAAGATCGCGAACCGTCCGGATATTGTGAGTAATATCATCTCCCACCTCTCCGTTACCACGTGTCAGCGCAAGCACCATCCGACCTTGCTCATAACGCACGGATGCCGCAACCCCATCAATTTTGAACTCCATCACCCACTCTACAGGTTCACCATCGAGTAACTTTTCTGTCCGGTCAAAGTAGGCTTTCAGATCTTCCCGGCTGTAGGTGTTGTCAATCGACAACATCGGGACACGATGCGGAACCTGCACCAAATGCTCTACCGGCGCGTCGCCGATTCGTTGAGTTGGCGAATCAGAGGTTTGAAGCTCCGGATATTGCTGTTCAATATCTCGCAAATCCTGGAGAAGCCGGTCATATTCGAGGTCCGACACCGCCGGAGTGGCCTCGACATAATACAAACGATCCAATCGCCGAATCTCAGCACGTAATTCTTCTACTCTTTGCGCACTTGATGACACCACTGACCCTTCCGACATTATTCGGGAGCGTAAAAAGCCGGCAATTCACTTCGCATGCCGCCACCCCCCTATGTTCACCTTTGTTTGCCTCGGAGGCAACGCGTCTGCCTTTGGAAAGACTCCTGAACTGAGACCTCAGCCATTGAACCCGCCGCCGTCGGTGCAGCCATTGCTTCGAATTGACACAACGCTAAAACACCGTGCGAGAGACGTCCGATTGCATTTTTTGTCACCGTGCAGGTACCTTGGTCTCATTCGCTTCAACAACAGCCCCGGCCAATTCGTTGGATAAAGACTTCATTTCCATTCGCGGGTGCCGCGTACACAATCTGAGAGATGTCGATGTCGATATCCCTCGAGGGAAGCTGATTGCCATTTGCGGGCTATCTGGAAGTGGCAAAACTTCCTTGGCTCTCGACACCCTCTACGCCGAAGGGCAGCGTTGCTACATCGAGAGTTTTTCTGCCTACACGCGTCAATTCCTGCAACGTTTGGACAAACCTGACTGCGATGCGATCACAGGGATTCCACCCGCCATCGCGGTCACGCGTGCTGGAGGATCTAGAACGAACCGTAGCACAGTCGGTACCGCGACCGAAATCGCCGACCACTTGCGTCTGTTATTCGCCAAAGCCGCGAGCTTGTTCTGCTGTGGATGCGGAGAACCAGTCCGAAGAGACGATCCAACAACGATCGCCGAATTTCTGCAGCAACTTCCAAATGGCAGTCGCACAATGATTGGTTTCCCAGTCTGGATGCCGAGCCGAAAGGATGCGAGTGAAATCCTGCTTGGACTACAGCAGGAAGGGTACTTACGACTAGTCGCTGGGGGTGAAACGTTTCACCTATCCGAAAGTGATCGTTCTCGGCTTGCAAAAAAAGTCGGTAAAAAGGGCACCGAGTTCATTGTCATTGTTGACCGCGTGACGACTGACGCTGAAATTTCACGGCTGACAGAATCACTGGAAACAGCGATGAGCGAAGGAAATGGCCGCGCCGTCCTGCTGACATCACACAGCAGCGTCAACACAGGCACGCCTATCAAAATCGACGACAACGAATGGGGCAAACGCATCGTCAGCGAGTCTCGCCGATGCGACAGCTGTGATATTGACTACCCCGATCCGGTCCCACGTCTATTTAACTTTAACAACCCGTTAGGAGCATGCCCTACCTGCGAAGGCTTTGGAGACATCGTCGATGTCGACATGGAACACGTCGTGCCTGACAAGTCACTATCTTTAGCCGAAGGAGCGATCGCGCCGTGGAACAGCCCAGCTTATCAACATGAATTACATGAACTGCTGGAGCTTGCCGATGACTATGAAATACCGGTAGATGTGCCGTTCCGCAAGTTAAAGAAAAAACACCTCAAATTAATCCAACACGGGGTCAGAGAACGTAACTTTGGTGGACTGGATGGGTTCTTTGCCTGGCTGGAACGCAAAAAATACAAAATGCATGTCCGCATTTTTGCATCACGCTACAAGAGCTATCGTCCATGTGAGGATTGCAAGGGACAACGATTCAAGCCTGAAGCACTCGCGTATCGTCTTGAGAACTGCAACATCGCGGATGTTCTGACCATGCAAGCCGATACAGCGGCAACCTTTTTCAAACAGTTGAAATTGGAAACGCGTGAATCGGAGATCGCCGCCGAGCCAATCCGCCAATTGACAGATCGCATCCGCTATCTACAGGAGGTTGGACTTGGCTACCTGCAACTCGACCGCACACTTCGCACTCTCTCGGGCGGCGAAACCCAGCGAGTCGCCTTGACGTCTGCCCTTGGAAGCAGCCTCGTCAACATGCTGTACGTGTTAGATGAACCCACCGCCGGGTTGCACGGGTCAGATGTAGACCGTTTATCTCAAGCAATCATGGGTTTACGAGATCGAGGAAATACAGTCATCGTTGTCGAGCATGATGAAACCATGATTCGGATTGCGGATCATATTATCGAAGTAGGTCCAGCAGCTGGTAACGCGGGTGGCAACATCATGTTCGAAGGAACCCAAGCGGAGATGCTTGCCAACAAAGAAAGCTTGACTGGCCAATTCCTGACAGGTGAACGTGGCTGGTCACTTAGGGATCGAGAACCGCGACAGCCTCGAGGTTTCATTACACTCAAAGGAGCCAGCGGCCATAACCTGCAGAATATCGACGTTGACTTCCCACTCGGCCTGCTGTGCCTTGTGACCGGAATTTCAGGTAGCGGAAAAAGCTCATTGGTACAGGACACTCTTTACGGGGCCATTCGACAAACCAAACATGGTGAAGCAGCGAAACCGCTGCCATTCAAATCTATCAAAGGACTTAGCCAAATCGAAGATTGCATACTGATCGATCAATCGCCAATCAGCCGAAGTCCCCGCAGTGCTCCCGTCACCTATGTAAAAGCGTTTGATCCGATACGGAAGGTCTTTGCAGATACGGTTGATGCGCGCACGCGAAATTTTGGCCCAGGTCATTTCAGCTACAACAGCGAGAAAGGGCAGTGCCCACAATGCGAAGGTGCGGGTGTCATTCAAATCGACATGCAATTCCTGGCCGATGTATCCATGCAGTGCCCGACGTGCCGCGGCAGTCGATACCGGGACGAAATCCTGAGTGTCCGTTATCGAGACCGGACGATCGCTGACGTACTGGAGATGAGTGTCCGAGAAGCCTCAACGTTCTTTCGTGGCTACGAAAAAGTTCAACAACGCCTGAAACGAATGCTCGACGTGGGGCTTGAGTACATCAAACTCGGACAACCTGCTACCACACTCTCCAGTGGAGAAGGGCAGCGTCTGAAACTCGCTGCGTTCCTTGCATCGACAGCCCGAAAACGAACCCTTTTCATCCTTGACGAACCTACAACCGGGCTGCATTTTGCAGACATCGTCCGATTGGTTGACTGCTTTGATGCACTTCTTAAAGATGGTCATGGACTAGTGATCGTCGAGCACAACTCGCTTCTGATGCAAGCTGCAGACTACCTCATCGACCTCGGCCCTGAAGCGGCAGAGAAAGGTGGGATGGTCGTAGCCAAGGGCACACCAAAGCAAGTGGCAGAAACAAAAGGCAGCTTGACCGGAGAAATATTACGTCAGCAATACACAGCTTTTCCTGTGGAATGACACTAAAACCTCGCTCAGCAGCTAACGAGCAAGATTTTCATTTCCAGGCGGCATGCCTCCGGTTTGGCTGATCTTTACCCGACAGCTATAATGGATAAATTCCAGTGGTAATTTCCGCTTGTGAACCCACCTCTACCATGATTGACTGATGCAATCTCCCGCGTCGCTCGGAACGCCAACCTCCGCTTCTCACTGCCGAAATAATGCGGCTCCGTGTTGCCATTATTTATGTCTAGTGCTACTGACTTCAGCGTTCGTGGTGAGTGAACCTAGCCGCCTAATGAGCCAAGTTCCCACGACGCCCGTCGACGCCAGCCAGGTTGATTTTTTTGAGACGCACATACGTCCACTCTTGATCGAACACTGCTACGAATGCCATTCCCACAAAAGTGGGGAGTCAGACGGCGATCTCTTTTTGGATTCTGCCAAATCCATGCAGAAAGGTGGCAGTCGAGGTGCAGTGCTGGTCCCCGGCAAGCCGACCGAAAGTTTGTTGATGCGTGTCGTTCACTACCGGGATCGAAACCTGCAGATGCCACCCGATGGCAAATTGTCGGAAGCACAAATCAAGTTACTAAGTACGTGGATCGGTGCTGGAGCCGTCGACCCCAGAAAAGAGATTGCCGGAAAGCCTGACAGCGACCACGGTAACATCGCAACCAGCCCTCTTGATCGTGATCCCACCAGCCACTGGGCCTTCAACGTTCCGGTGCGTCAAACAATTCGTGCATTGCCACAAGCAGACGTCGAAGACCCGATCGACGTGCTTGCGGCATTTGCTGCACAGAATGCAGGCATCCAAGCCAATTCGCGTGCCGACCGCGTGACTTTGATACGACGCCTTTACTTCGACCTTACAGGGCTGCCGCCGGACCGCGACACCATCCAACGGTTTTGCAACTCCACTCGTCCTGATGCTTACCAGCGACTCGTTGATCGCTTGCTTGCTACACCTGCCTTCGGCGAACGTTTTGGTAGACACTGGTTGGACGTTGCGCGGTACGCTGACACAGTTGGTTACGCTTTGGGTGGAAAGGAGCGGCGTTACAAAGGCAGCGAGAAATACCGCGACTGGACCATCCGTGCATTTTCAGAGGACATGCCATACGACGAAATGGTGCGTCATCAACTGTCCGCAGATCGAACAGACCCGACCAATCAGCACGGTAATCTGGAAGCGATGGGTTTCCTGACATTGGGGCGGCAATTCTTAAACCCATTGGACACGATTGATGACAGAATTGACGTTATTACCCGTGGCTTACTCGGATTGACGGTTGCCTGTGCGCGATGCCACGACCACAAGTTCGATCCCATCCCCACCGAGGACTACTACGCCCTCGGCGGCATCATTGCCAGCAGCCAGCGTCCAAAGGACGGTGCGAGTCCTTTGATGCTCATCGATAAACCAAATCCGATTGACAGTCCCATCCTGATTCGAGGCCAAATCAGTAATCGTGGGCCCATTGCGCCGCGCCAGTTCCTGACCGCATTGCGTAAGGATGGTGAAACACGATTCACCGATGGTAGCGGTCGCAAAGAGCTAGCCGAACGGATTGCTACCGCAGACAATCCATTGACCGCTCGTGTGATGGCCAACCGTATGTGGAATCACTTAATTGGCAAGCCTCTCGTTGCAAATCCCAGTGATTTTGGATTCCGAACCAACCCGCCAACTATCCCCGAAATTTTGGACGACCTCGCAGCTGAATTCTCGACTGACTGGAGCATCAAGAAACTCGTACGGAGAATCGTTCTCTCAAAGATTTACCAGCAGAGAACCGCAGCAGAAACGGAACTCATGGCAGGTGACCCTGACAACCAACTACTGGCAAGAGGCAACCGTAAACGCCGTGATTTTGAATCTTTGCGTGATTCGATTTTAGCCGTTTCAGGAACGCTCGATCACTCTCTGGGAGGCCCTCCCGTGAACATCACTGGCGACACTCTCACACACCGAAAAACAATTTACGCGATGATCGATCGGCAAAATCTTCCCGCATTATTTCGAACATTTGATTTTGCGAGCCCAGACACACATTCACCGGGTCGTTATTTCACAACAGTTCCACAGCAAGCACTGTTTCTGATGAACAGTCCACAAATGATGGCTATCGCAAGAGCGACGGCTGATGCCATCCGTCAGCAGGCACGCTCGCACGATGCACCACGCTCCGATGCAGAGTCAGTTTTTCTGCAAATCCTCGGTCGCGAGCCAACCCTGCACGAACTCACTGCTGCCACAAATTTCCTACAAACGTCGCCTCGAGACCCAACCCCAATCACTGATGCAAGATCAGTGTGGTCCTATGGGACAGCCAAAATGCCGCCTGCGGGACACGGCAAGCCTTTTGATTTTTCGCCACTCAAGCATTATCGCGATGGTCGTTGGCAAGCCGGGCAAAAATTTCCGACCACACCCCCATTTGGTCATGCTTATCTTGGCAAGAGTGGAGGGCACACAACCAACGATTCAAATCTTGCTGTAGTACGTCGGTACACTGCGCCGCGAGCAGAAACAATCACGCTGCAAGGAAAAACCAGCCACAACAGCAACAAGGGTGACGGTGTCATTTTCCAGATACACGCCAATGGGAAAACGATCTATCAGTCAACGCAACTGAATTCGAAGCAAACACACGGCCCCGATACCATCAACCTACAGGCTGGTGACACGCTGGATTTCATCGCGACACCAGGAAGCACAAGCTCCTTCGATTCGTTTGAATGGACAGCGAAAATCCTAACAATGCCTGTTGAAGGACAAGGATCAGAACGAGACACGTTGAGCCACTTCAGTGGACCATTCACCAAAGATAAGATCCAAGCGTTAGATCGACTTGAGCAGCTGGCACAAATACTGATTCTCAGCAACGAATTTGCTTTCATTGACTAACATCCTGAACAAACCATCTACGCAAACAATGTATTGCGTAAACTCTGCATCAATTCAATTGAGAGGCGAACGCTAGCGAAAAGTCGAAGCCTACGAGTACAGTTACAACACACCCACTCCACGGACTGCCCGTCTTTTCTTGGAACGCGTTAAAAAAAATGTTCAACCACAGCACTTCAGCTCGTCGCAACTTCCTGAAGACATGCGGCGCGGGTTTTGGCAGCGTAGCGCTGACCGACTTGTTTGCGCGAGAGAACATTTCAACAGGCCAAGTCCCTCTTCACTTTTCTGCCAAAGCAAAACAGGTCATTCATCTTTTTATGAATGGTGGCCCAAGTCATGTAGACACATTCGACCCCAAGAGTGCCCTGAAAAAATACCACGGGCAAACAGCACCCACCAAAAACCTCCGGACAGAGCGGCCCACAGGAAATGTTCTGCAATCGCCCTATAAATTCCAGCAATATGGGGAATGCGGTTTACCGGTGAGTGAAATTTTTTCACGCACAGCGGAGCATATGGATGACATATGCGTGATTCGATCCATGCACGCTGATGTGCCGAATCATGAACCTTCGCTGATGCTGATGAATACGGGCGAGTCTCGTTTGGTACGTCCAAGCATGGGCTCATGGATTTCTTATGGCCTCGGCAGTGGCAATGAGAATCTACCCTCGTTCGTCACCATGTGTCCTGGTGGCTATCCCATCAAGGAATCACAAAACTGGCAAAATGCGTTTTTACCTGGGAAATATCAAGCGACCTACATCGACACAAGCGGACAACGAGTCGAGCAACTGATTGATCACATACGCAACAAGAGGGTATCACAGCGTGACCAACGCCAGCAGTTGGATCTGCTTAAGGAACTGAATCGTCAGCATGCCAGCACCCGAGAAGATGACGAGCGATTGGACTCAAGACTGGAGTCCTTTGAGTTGGCTTATCGAATGCAAGGTGAGGCTTCGACCGCTTTTGACATTCAACATGAATCACTCGCTACACGCAAAATGTACGGCAAAGGCGCATTTGCAAGGCAAGCGTTAATTGCGCGACGCTTGGTAGAACGCGGTGTTCGCTTTGTTCAGCTTTACACCGGCGCGGGACAACCTTGGGACAACCACGACGATTTAGCAGTAAAACACCGCAATGTCGCCCAAGGTGTTGACCAGGCAATCGCTGCACTTTTGAGTGATTTGAAACGCACCGGGATGCTTGATTCAACACTCGTCCTGTGGGGAGGTGAGTTTGGCAGAACCCCTGTCGTTGAAATGCCTAAAGAAGGATCTAATCAGGGAAAAATGAATGGTCGGGACCACAATCACTATGGCTTCACTTGCTGGATGGCGGGTGGAGGCGTCAAAGGTGGCCAGGCAATCGGCTCCACCGATGAACTAGGCTTCCAAGCTGTGGAAAAGCGTGTTCACGTACACGACCTGCACGCCACGATGCTGAGGCTGCTTGGTTATGATCACGAACGCCTAACCTACCGCTACGCTGGTCGGGATTTTCGACTGACAGACGTACACGGAAAAATCATCGAAGACGTTTTCAGCTAGACCACGTTTGCATGCGCCCAACACAAGGCTGCTGTCTTCACACTGCGTTACAGTTCAAGACCGGGTGTCAGAAGCTGATGTCGACCCTGCAGCCCCAGTCGTTTAGAAAGAGTACGCACTAGCTGCCCAGCTCACCTGACGAATGAGCGGTCATCACAACCTATTCCGTCCCAAAAACGTCTGCCCGAATCACAACCCCCGCTGGGGTCAAAAACAAAAACATCACAGGTTCCTTCATCATGCCACGATTCATCTTCGGCCTAACTGTTCTGGCATTCGTTACAGTCAACACCTTGCAGCCCCAGTCAGCAAATGCCGATTGGCCAGGATTTCTTGGCGGTAAATCCAGACCTTCTACAGCGGATTATACGCCCCCGCTGAAATGGACCCCTGACGAAGGAATTGCATGGCAAACCAAGTTGACAGGCCATGGACAATCCAGTCCCGTCATCGTAGGTGATCGCATCTACCTGACGGCGGTCGAAGGCCCGATGAAAAACAACAACCTAGTGCTTTGCCACAATTTGCGTACAGGGGAACTCTTGTGGAAAAAAGCTTTTCCAAGCAGCCTGCTCGTTGCCAACAATGTTTACACCAGCCGTGCAGCACCGACACCATCGGCAGACGCATCAGGAGTCTTTGTATTTTTCGAGAGCGGAAATCTCGTCGCTTTGAGTCCCGAAGGCCAGGTACGTTGGGAGAGGGATCTGATCAAGGATTATGGCAAATACGTTGGCCGATTTGGGTTAGGTGGATCTGTTGCTCAACTCAATGACCAGATTTTCATTGTTGCTGACAACGATGGCCCGTCGTACATCGCTGGCTTCGACAAGGCAACTGGCAAGACGACGTGGAAGACAGATCGCGCAAGCCGCATTTCGTGGTCCTCACCAATGATCGTGGACATTGAGGGTAAAAATCAGATCGTGATTTCATCCTCCGGATCGGTCGACGGCTACAACCCTACCGATGGAAAACTGCTCTGGAGCTACGACAATGTCGGTGGTAACACCGTCCCATCCACCATCGACGCTGGCGATGGTTCGTTTCTAGTAGGCGCGTCCCCCGGACGCAATGGAGAAGCCTCGGACGGCGCGAAGGAGTCCAACCTACTGATGAAGATCATTGCGTCCGGAGATGGATTCACACCCCAAGTTGTTTGGAAAAGCACCGACGCAACCAGTTCATTCGGTTCCCCGATCATTTACAAAGGGCACGCTTACTACACCAACCGTGCAGGTGTCCTTTATTGCATCGATGCTTCAACGGGTGAAACCAAGTACACGGCACGGCTGGCTGACAGCAACTGGGCAACGCCCGTTGGTGTTGGCGAACACGTTTTCTTCTTCGGCAAAGATGGACGCACCTCCATCGTGCAAGCAGGCCCGGAAAAAGAAATTCTCGACGAGAACCGACTCTGGGGCTCCGAAGGCGGTGGAGAACCAGGTGGATCCTCAGGAGAGATCCAGTACGGTGTCGCTCCTACTCCAAATGGCTTCGTCATTCGAACCGGAGCAAAGTTGTTCTTGATTGGAAAACCATAACTCTGCAATCGCCCTCAATGGGGGCAACTCTTTGCAATTCAGCCGGCGGTCGCGGCTAGCGGGCTTTCATTTCCAGAGCGCAACCTGATTCGAACGTGAACTGATTTCGGGCTCAGATCATGATGGGTGCCGTCGCATTTCAGAGGCATGGCTTGTGGCACACCGAGGCCATCCGACCAACAATCTGGGTCACCATGTTCATACAACAGAATGTTGTTCTCAGTCGGATCCTGCTCACAGCCAAGGGCATGATAAACCAGCGAAGCTCCAGTCTTCACATCGAAGGCAGATTTCTTCGCAGGCTGCATAACGATGTACAGACCTTGGCGAGCACGTGTCATGGCCACATACAGCAAGCACAAAGCCTCAGTCATGCCACCAGCGGCTTGTGCGCCAAAGACACGTTGCCAGTGACCGGTCAAAAAATGCCAAGCCTTCTGGCTCAGGTAACGCGTCATTCCCTCAGGCGGCTCACCAATGTCTTTAATATCTGAAACTGAACTCCCTGAAGCTCGTGTCAACGCACCGTCAAGCTCCGGTAACACGACAGCGTCAAATTCCAAGCCTTTGGATTGATGCACGGTCATGACCCGCACCGGTGCAATCTGCGGTCGCTCGACACGTTTTTCACGAACCAGACGAACAAAATCCCTGATTCTTGGTGCAGCCTGTAGCTGATAACTGATGGCCAGACGCGTCAACTGTTTCAACCGAAGTGTCTCCCGCTCATCACACACAGGTGCCAACACTCCAGCAAGAAACTCAATCGCTTCAGCCAAACCTCTTTCCTCGACAAGATCACGCACGTAATCAGGTCCGAATGAAGGCAAGTCACCAAGGGGAGTCGACCTGGCATGAAACTCCCATCGCCCATCGCCTGGATGCTCTGCCATCATCAATGTGGACAGTATTGTCTCGACCGCAGCTGCGTCGGTCAGTGGATTCCCACCCTCCTGACTCACTTCCACCCCCAAATTTTCTAGCAGAAATATCAGCTGGGCAACTCCGCGATTTGTGCGAGTCAGAATACCAATTGATTTCCCCGGAGCATTCCGATTTAGATCAGCCACCAGTTCGGCCGCACGTTCGTAGCAGGCCTGCTGCCTTGCCTCGCTATCAGCATTTTCCGGATTTGTAGAAGTCATGACCTGAACATGGCCAAGCAGTTCTTTTTTGAATACTTTATGTTCCGGAAATCGCCTGCAGAAGTTTTTCAGAGCTGCAGCCTCATAGGTTGCCTTGCTGGTTGGGTCAGCCGCATCGGCAGCAACGGCCATGGGATGCCGGACAAGGTTTTTGAAGGTTTGATTGACGACATCAATTACGGCCTGACTACTTCGATAACTTTTATTCTGCACATCCTCCACGACATCAGGTATCTGGTCTGCCACTTCATCAAAAATCTCAGCCACACCACCGCGCCACCCGTAAATCGCTTGCTTGGTATCACCAACGCAAAAAAACGACTGCCCGACTTCGCGTTCATCTTGATTTTGGTCACTTCCAGTCTCGGGAGCAGTAACTCGCATCGCTAGCGGTCGCAGGACCTGCCACTGCACTGGGGAAGTATCCTGAAACTCATCTAATAAAACGTGGTTGATCGCACCGTCCATGCGGTCTCCCAGCAGTTTTTGATCCAACGATGCAAATCGCGACGCGAGTCGGATGGACACATCCTCAAACCCCAATACTCGAGCAGACTGCTTCAACTCTGTCACGTTGTTGTTGTAGACATCGAGCACAGTCCCTGTTGCGATATTCTGTCCCTTCAACAGCCCCAACACATTCGTACGCACTGCGGCATACAGAGTGTCGAACGCATCGTCGAGTTCCTCCGGGAAGGGCGAACGAAAATACGTCACCTCGGTGTTTGACCGTCTTGCAGCGGCGATATTAGCGATCAGCGTGTCATCAGCAAGCGCACCAAAATCTCTTGTTTCGATTTGTTGGGCTAACTTCTCTAAACGGGTCATCAGACGTTTTTGAGGCAACTGAACAGACCGCATGGCAACAACAGCTTCAGCGAGTTCTTTGTCACTCGGTGACTTGGGGGCGATCAGTTTTTCCCATACTTTCACGCCACATTGTCGTTGTCCGCTGTAAGCAGTATCGACGACTTGCAGCAACTCCCGCGCGATTGACCGTCGATTTTCACCCTTTCCAAGCATCGAAAGCAACGCCATCATCTCTGCCGGATCCAATGTCGCGATGAGAGCATCAACAGCCTGTTCACGCAGCCAAGCCTCTTCGATCTCATCAGTAAGCCGCCATGCAGGCGGCAGGCCCAATTCGAACGAAAAAGATCTCGCCAGTTGCGAGAACAGACTGTCCAGCGTGCAAATTCGCAGACGATGCACGTTACGCAACAACTTGTCAAACATCTGCAAACATGCAGAGCGAGGCAAAGTTGGCAAATCTACCTGTTCACGTAACGCATTCAAGGCTTCCGGATCACTCTCATTGGCCGCGTGAGCGAGTGTCAACAAGACTCGATCAAGGATCTCGCCGGCTGCTTTTCGTGTGAAAGTGGTCGCCAAAATCGACTCGGGCGCAGCCCCCTGCAGCAAAATCCGCATCAGTCGTGCTGTCAGGCGGTAGGTCTTTCCAGTTCCTGCAGAGGCTCGCACGACAGTAGGCAATAACATTCCATCTGACACTAGCTCATCGTTTTCCACCAAGCCCCCGTCAGACCCAGCACTCGCTCCTGTGCTTAGAGACTTCTCTGCACCAATATTTTTGGCCAGATCATTACCGGATGATTGATTGGCAGCAGATTCTTTCTTCATTGAATTTCCGTGTTGACCTTCCTGATGGGTAGGATCTTCTTGCAAAGCGTTATCCTGTGGCAATGATTCGTGCTGTTGTGAAGAAACTTCCCTGTCATCACTCTGTTTCGATTCACTCATCGCTGCACCTTCTCGGCAGAACCTTCTACCTCGTTCGCCAATCGACGGGCGACCCCTGACTGCAAAATCATGTCGTAGTCATCGTACTGCACGCGTTCCGCAGTGGGCTCGAATCGTTCCGCCCAAATACCACGAACGCACCCCTCAATGATTTCCACTGCCTCAGCCATCTGCTCTTCAGTAAATTCAGCAATATTGATTTTCGTTTCCTCATCTTTTTCGCTGATATTGAAGTACCCGAGTTCGACTGTAGCTGGATCTTCCTTGATTCCGAGAAACGGAACCATCATACGATACAGCGGCAATTGCAAATCGATCCACTGGTAAACTCCATCAACCTTCTTGAGATGTTTTTTCTCGGGACGGTGCCCATGAGTTTTGTAGTCAAGAATTGCATAGCGTCCGGTCTGTTCATGAAAATCGATTCGGTCAAAACGGCCTCGCAGCCCCATGGTCATCCCATCCACTTCAATACCTGCGCCGTCATTTTCATTCACAGCAGCTTCGGAGGCATGTATCGTCCAGCCTTGAGCAATTCGTGCTGCCTGTTGCTTGGCGACCGCTTTGAGTCGGCGTTCTGCCTGTGCCACTTGCAAGGTCACGGCTGAAGACACAGCACTTCCATAATGTTGTGCGACATAGTCACTCAGGTGCGACAACAATGCTTCCTCGATTTTCCCCACGTCGGTTTCATCTCGATCCGCGGAATCACCAAATGTTTCCAAGGCACCGTGCACCATGTCACCAAATTGGTTTGCTGCCAATTCACCCGTCGCGTCATCCATCGGCCGAAGCTTTAAAACATGCCGTAAATAAAACCGATAAGGGCAATCCAGGTAGTCCCGGAAAGCAGTAACACTCATCGTTCGAACACGCCCTATATCTCCCAATTCCGGCAAAGTGGGAATTGCTAATTCCCTTCCGTCAATTGTCTGATCCCATCCATGCTGTACCAAGACAGAATCCTGAGGTCCGTCGAGAAGATTTCGCACTCGTCGAGCCGCATGAGTCGGTTCAGTGGCTGCCAAAAGACGGCTCGGAGGCGTTGGTGTTTGATCTGCAGCCCGACGCCCGACAATAAATTTGATCGAATCCCGCGAGGACAGCATGACATGCATGGCGTAGAGATCGCGAGCATATCGACGCTCATTGTCGGACATCCGGAGTTTGCTTCGGAGAGCACCCGGCAAGAACGGATCGCTTGTTACCGCCCCAGGGACAAATGGGTGATTGAGTCCCACAACCACCATGGCTGCTGAATCATCAAGAGCAAGGTCCAGCCAACCGAGAATTGCGATATCGTTGACATCGCCTTGATCAGAAACGCGAGCATCAGCCAGCCGCCCAGATAGCATTTCCAAAGCGGCCGAGCCAGTGACAATCAAATCAAGATTCGCATTCAGTGTCTCGAAACGCTGTGTCAGTCGCTTCACCGCTTCAAATGCGCGTTGTGTTCTTGTCGGTGACACCGTACTGGGCACAACACTCGAGTCAAATTCTTTCGATTCCTGAGCTATTACCTCATTCGTGCCCTCACGTATTTCCACCTCGTCACTCTTATCACCATTCACCTCGCCATATAGAACTTCCAGCCATTCTTCAATGACACTGCTCCATTGGGCAATTGACCGCTCTGCCCCCATGAATTCAGCAAGCCAGGTTTCAATGACTTTCAAAGCTTCACTGGCCTGCGGGTAAGCTTTCATAGCTTTGGGCGAGAGAGCATCGCGTGTTTTGATGGGGTAGTGGTTGGACAACAGACGATCCAACTCAGTCAACCAATCGGAGGTCGTCACCTGGTCCAGTTGTTTCGTGATGTAGCGGGCAACGTCCGCATGGCGCACAAGTGACGCAAGAGACTGCCAATTGCGTCGTTGCAGGAAGGTCGACGTCAATTGCAATAGACGGCCAACGGCTGTTTGGGAAATGGGCCAGCCCAGATTTCTCTTGGTTCCCACACCACAACCCCGCAACTCAATCTCGACTGGTCCTACCTGTGACTCATCGGTTACTCCAACAGTAACCTGATCAATCGAAAATTGATCACCTAGGTCAGCCAGAGATGCAGCAACTGCCATGGCTTGATCGGCAACATCTCCTGCACTGATCAATTGTTCGTCCTGCAGCGGAAGATGGTGTTCAAGCCAGCCTTTGGTTTCAACACAACCAAATTCATCGAATCGCCAGGAGTCACTCTCCGGTGCTGCGATCAACGAAATCAAATCCTCATCCTGCGCTCGCAACATTGCAACCATCGCATTGCTCAAATCACTCGTGCCCACCAGAACTACTTTGCCCTGCGCGTGGCACGTACCTTGCAGCACAGCATCCCGCCTTGCCCAATGTGGATCGCAGACACCCGCGCCAGAGAGCGTAGCAAGGTACTGGTCGAACAGACCACTCAACAACTCCCAGCGTCGCTTTTCGGAATCGGTTTCGGTCACGTCCACAACACTACGAAATGTCATCTCATTGGCAGACAGATCCTCATGCAAACGCCTCATTGTCGAAGCAAGATCTAACCATGCCCCGACCGGTTCAGGAGCCGGAATGATCGGAAAAAGAGGTTTTAATTGCTCAGGATCCTCAGTTCTCAGCACACTTGCCCACGCCAAAGTTTGCTCGATCTCCAACGCAACAGGTATTTCAAGCGTATGCAAACACTCAGCCAATTGACCAATGGTAATGATCCGGGGCGGAGAGTACTGCAACCCCCGAGATTCCATCTCACAACTCAGCAGTTGCTTGAAACGCTGTACACCACGTGAAGATGGCAGCACACAAATCGTTCCGCTCAGGTCACAAGCAGTTTTGATCGTGAACCTCTCACACAGGAAGTCAACTGCGCGAGGAAGCACGGGGGCATCCCAGCCCAAGTAAACGGTTTCACAGGAAGTCGAAAAAAGTTTCACGCTGTTCTATTGCCCTAAATCGTTAACCCAAATTCAGTTGCCACTGCACAGAGTACCCAAAATCTGTTTTGCCGGGCCCCAATCCACGCCTGTCGAACCGGGAACGCCGACGCACACTCCGGGGAAAACCCATTGAAATAAAACGCAGCTGGCTTCAGTCAAATGAAAGCATATCCGAGATACTCGCGGCGGTTTCACTTCCGAGCCTGACAGCTTCGGTCATCCATGTGACACGTTTGGTCAAGGCAACGTAGAAACTCGTAATTTCCTCACTTTGTTCCATCAATCACGAGAAAACACGCTCCCCATCGAACCGGTAAAAAAACTACAAAAGTCGGCTTTGCGTGACCACACTTCCCATGCAGGAAGTGCTAGGGGGAAGAAAGTCGGACTCGGAAAAGCAACAGGATCACGAAAATCGATCTGGTTTGGGAAAAGATAACGGCTGTACTGAATTTATCAGTGACGATGTGCCGATAGTAACAACGGAATTTGTCTGTGGAAAAGTGCATGCGCACGGCGTCCATAGAAAAGCGTGTGCGCACGGAGGCGCATCAAAATGATATTGTGGATCGTAAAACTAATCAGCAGCTCGCGACGGGCGTTCGCAGGCCGAAAGTACCCACACCAACTAGCATGGGCAGTCGCACTTGGGCTGCTGTTGGGTGTTGTACCGCACGGGAATTTGCTTGCATTTGGGCTCGTCATCCTAGTGTTGTCGTTAAAGATCAATCACGCGATGGCTGGCTTGACCGCCGTCTGCGCAACTTTTCTTGCAGTGAAACTGGATCCCTATTCCCATGAAGTGGGCAACTTTGTCCTGAGTCATCCGCAACTGGAGCAGACCACACAGTTGGCTTGGAGCCTTCCACTCATCCCTTGGACAGATCTCAATAACACGATCGTGATGGGTAGCTTTCTGATTGGGTTGACGTCAGTCGTTCCCGTTTTCCTGATCACATACCCTATCTTTCGGTTAGCTGCTCCGACAAACGATCACACAGAGTCAAACACCCAAGAGCAGGCTGCAAGACCAAGCCCAAAGCAGCAAACGAATCCGCACCAAGTTGTCCTGATCGACCATGGGCACACCGTGCGAAGCCGATCCGCCGATTCATCGCAAAAGAAGCATGCCCCTCGCTCCACGGAATATCCAGCAGCATCGCTGGAAAACTCCAGAGACATGCCTAAAGACGTAGTCAATGAACCGGTTGATTTCATTGAAATCAAACCGGAGATAACGGAGGAGCCACAAGTTGCTGTAGAAACGCGTATCGACGTTATTCGCATGACAGACAACCGCGGCGCGGAAGAACAAAACGCAGCAAATGTGTCAGAAAACACTGATCCGGAACCAATGGATGAAGCATTGAATTATCTGCTTCGCCAATTGCGCGACTCTCAGCAAAGGAAAGCAGCATGATTCGCTGGCGATTTGTACTGACACGACTTTTGATTGTCATTGCGGTCCTGGCTCTTTTGCGCTGGGGCATGGGGCCTGTTGCTCAGTATGTCACTGTAAGTAGCCTAGAGACCGCGACGGGATCCAAGGTTGAAATCAAGGAAACACAGGTGGGTCTATTTCCACCGAGCATCCATTTTTCCGACGTGCGGATTGCTGACCCGCGAGACAAGAAAGAGCTGCGTGACGCATTTCGAGCAAGCTCAGTTTCTCTCGTGATGGATGGCGACGCCCTACTTCATCGCCGCTGGGTTGCGAAAGAGGGGATCGTTTCTGGTGTGGAGGTAGGGGCACGCCGCAAAACAAGCGGACGACTTAGGCGCCTAGAGAAAGTCGACACGGAAGACAACCAAACCGGTGGACCGTCACTCGATCAGTTGATCAGTGCAACGACCAATCGAATCACTGACGAGGCTAAAACAGTCTTGGTTAATCTCGAGACTGTGAAATGTAGCCAGGAGATCCGGTCCCAATGGGAAGCTGAGTATGACCGACTCGTGATTCGTGCCAAGAATCTGGAGAGACAGATTCGGGGCGTTCGGGACGAGGCGAGAGTGATACAAAATCCATTACGCGATCTTCCCGAACTTCAGCGAACACTTGCGCGTGCTCGCAACGCGCGATCAGAGTTGAGCAGCGTGCATCGTGCAATCGACTCGCTACCGACCAGACTTCAAGCAGATCTCGTACTTCTCGAACGGGCAAAACAGATCGACTTGGCCAAAGTTGATCAGTATGTCCCTGGAGACCTTGCATCTTCAGGAGACCTAGGAATTGAAATGCTCGGCGATGCCGTTCGTGACCAGATCCAACAAATTCGATCTTATCTTGACGGTGGTCGCACTCTGGCAAACTATACCGTGGTGGCACCGGAAAGCGTTCGCATCCGGGGCGTGAACCATGACCTTAACTCGCAACCATCACCAGGATTACTGGTGCGTCGTTGTGAAGTGAGCGGCTCATTGCGGGCCGGTGGGAATCGCTACCAAATGACCGGTTTCCTCGAGAACCTAACGCCCAACCCTGAGAAACTTGACAAACCAACTCGAGTTGGTTTACGCCTAGAGGGCCCAGAGGTCGTTCGTGTTGAATACGTGCGAGATCGCCGTCGAGATGCGGATGTAGACCTTTTGACTCTGCACTGGCCAGAGATCAACGCCAAACCACTCAGCATTGGCAAAGGCGGGGAAACTTCCATTGAAATCAATGGTGGGCAGCGTGAGCTATGGGTTCAAGTAAAGGTAGAAGGAGATCAACTGGAAGGGCGGCTCGTCAGCAAGCAAACCGGAGTTTCGTTGGATCTGACTACACCTGCAAAATTTGCAAACTCGGCTGCCGCAAAATCATTGCGTGATAGTCTCTCGTTTGTCGATCGAATTGAAATGGACGCAAAATTCTCAGGAACATGGCGTGATCTTGACTTGAATCTCACCTCAAATCTAGGGCAAGTCCTGCGTCGAGCAGGTGAAGATGCAATCGCAAGACAGATCGCTGATTCCAAGCGTCAGCTCACGGCGACAATTCGCGAGGAACACGCCAATCAATCGCTTGCCTTGCAGCAATGGCTCGGCACGCGTCAGAACGAAGCTCAATCACTGCTCGCAAACGCAGAAAAATCCATTGACGAAATGGGTCGCAAGGTGCAAAACGAAGTGGGTGATGCCGACGCTTATCTCGGTAAACTGCGTGGTGCCATTCGTGGCAAATTGAGGTAGAACGTAAGCCACCTGACACGGTCAGATCGGATTCTCAAAAGGGGAACTGATGCTCACCATCTGGCCCCAACCTGAGCGGCTCGGATTCTAGAACAGCCGCCATCGGGATCACATCATAGGCATGCGGAAACAAGGCTCCGCCACGGGATTCCTCCCAACGCAGAGACACTCCCAAGCGGCCACCATCAACGCTGATCAACATCAGATCATCGCGTCCCGAGAAATAGCGTCGCGCGGTCTCTTTCACTTGGTCCTCAGACGAGAGATGGATGAACCCATCTGTCAAATCGATGCCAAACCCAGCCAATTCCTGTGCAACAAGAACCTGCTGCCATTCGTCACAAGACAATAACTTGTAAAGTCGCTGGGTCATGCCAAACCTCCAATGCTGTCTTCGTAAGATTCGATGGATCACGCCGCATAGCAGCCCTTTGCCGGCAAGGCTGAGGTGCCCCCAGTCACACACCCGCGAAATGGAATCGAACCCAGTCTTGCAAAAGAGATTCGTTTCACCAGAGTTCAGGCGACGCGCGTAAATTTTCAACGCAGGATACACATATGCGTCCGCGGCATGAATCCGTCTGGACGGAAAATGCACGCCCCAACAGGACACAGTGCAACCTGCAAGAGTTTCACTCAGAACGTGGTTCACGTCCCCACAATGTCCTCACAAAAAAGTCCGCCTGACGACGACGTGCATACGGATGCCCGGCGGCACCATGCCCGGCGCCAGGCACGATCAACTGAACAAAATCCTTGTTCGCTTTGATGAGCGCATCGACGACCTGCATGGTACTGGCTGGATCAACGTTGCGATCCAATTCACCCCAGATCAACATTAAATCACCTTGCAAGCGATGAGCCTGTGTGACGTTGGACTGCTGTTCATAGTGCGAGCCGATGGGCCACCCCATCCATTGCTCGTTCCACCATATCTTATCCACACGATTATCATGGCAGCCGCAGTCAGCCACCGCCGCATGATAGAAATCTCCATGGGCAAGCAACGCTCGCATGGCACTCTGACCGCCTGCAGACCCACCCCAAATACCGACTCTTTGAAGATTCATTTCGGGTCTTTCTTTGGCAGCTTCCCGAATCCATGCAATACGATCGGGAAAACCGCTGTCTCCCAGGTTCTTCCAGCAAACATCATGAAACGCCTTGCTGCGGTTACTCGTTCCCATCCCGTCCATCTTCACAACAATGAATCCCAACTCCGCCATGGCGTACAGCTGGGTTTGCAACCCAAATGACTTAGGTACGAAGGACGAATGAGGCCCCGCGTAAATCTGCTCAAGCACCGGATACTTTTTACTGGGATCGAAGTTGGTTGGGCGAACGATGATGCCATAAATATCCGTTTTTCCATCTCGCCCCTTGGCAACAAATCGTTCCGGCGGCTGCCAACCAGTGGAAACCAACTGGCTCATGTCTCCCTGTTCAATCTCGCAAATTGTCCGTCCAGTTACTGCATCTCGCAGAACCGTGACGGTTGGCATGTCGACCCGAGAATAACGGTCCAGTAAGTACTTACGGCCAGGTGAATACTCCCACGTGTGATCACCGTCTCCACCTGTCAATCTGACCATTTTCCCAGTATCCAAATCCACACGAATCAGGTGGCGATAATAGGGATCCTGCCCAGGATCCAAACCAGACACTTCCAATTCCAGTTCCCTAGCCTTTGAATCCAACCGTTGCACTTTTCTGACGATCCAGTTACCGCTGGTCAATGGTCGCTTCACAACCCCCGTATCACCGTCGATCAAGTACAGATGGTTCCAACCATTACGTTCACTCATCCAGATCAATTCATTCGAATCATCTAAACGACGAAGATACGACTTACTGGAGTAACAAACAAAAGTGTCAGCTGTTTCATCAATCATCAGCTTGGGGTTTGCTGTAGCAGCATCGACAGAAACCAGAGCCAATCGCTGATGCCCTCGTTCGTTGTGCAGAAACGAGAAGGAACGACTGTCTGGCTTCCAAGCCAAATCACGAGTGCTGTATGGATTTGGAAAGGCAGCGTTATCAACCAACCTTGGATGCCAGTCTTTTGCCAATGAAAACAACACGGGTCGCTGTTGATCAATCCGATCACCCGGCTTTGCGTAAGACATCGTCAACAGTTTTGCATGAATTGAATTGCGTGGTGCTGATTCGATGAGATGGATCTTACGCTTCAAGCCCGGCGTCATTCGCATCACGACAAAGTGTTTGGAATCTGGCGACCACCAAATTCGTCCTTGGTAAATATTTTCTGCATCTCCATCGTTTGTCAGTTTCTGTTCATCGCCCGTGTTGAGATCTCGCAACCACAGGTTTAAATCACGAATTGTCACCGACCATTTCTGATCAGGTGAACGATTGGGCCCGCTATAGCGTCGCGGTGGACTCGGAGACTTGTTCGGAGTCTTGTTCAGAGTCTTCGACTCGGTCTTGGGCTGAGCATCGGACCTCACCGCAGGTGGCTTTGTTTTCCCATCGACAACCGCTAACTCATCATCGCGATTAGCAACGAACACAGCAACATTTTTGCCTTTGGGATCCTTCAACAACCACGAATCTCCTGCGAAGGTTGAGATTTCGTACTCCTGACCAGGCCCGACAGAACCGTAGTGTTTTAATTCACCATTGGACCTTACCCAGTAGATATCAAGGGCTTTATCCAGGCGATTCTCAAAGCAAATGGGAGTTCGCTCTCCCTGACTGTTACTGCGGACCAAACGCGTTTCGGCTGGTAACCCCTCAAGCCTCCCGGTGTTTCCTGAGCTAGCGCCGGAAATCAAATTTCCGCTCGGCAGACTCAAACTCCAGTTTCGCCCTCCGAACCGGAACGTGCATCTTTTTGCATCTGCCGAAACATTGAACTCGGCAAGCCTTATTTTTGTGACATCAACCTCACGCTTTAGTTCCTTTGAAAGAGTGCCACTTATCTGCTTGTGATCAAAAACAGGTGCACGCGTCCCCGCCTCAGCATCCACCAGAACATACTCGTAGGAGTTAATTCCAGTTTGCACCCGATACCAGAACTTGCGTTCAGCATCGAACCAGTTTGGTTTGACCTGATCACGAAAGACACGATTTCGCATCCTCGTGGAATATGTCCTTGACCTCTCGTAATCGCTTTCCCGCCCCTGTCCCGCAACCGAAGGAATCAACGACAACAGAACTAGCCCGGTCATAGACCAGCTGAAAAAGAGGCGAAGCAATCGCACACCCATGAAGGACGCAAGCATTCCCATAACTCCTCGAAAACCAAATGAACTGCAAACCACTAAAAGCAAGAATCAACAAGTCCACTGGAGTTCCAAAATGGAACATGGACTCCCAACTGGCACACCCTACGCATGCAGCCTGTTTTCATTAAATGTGATCCGAACGAATTACAGTTTAATGAGCATCAACAATCACGCCATCCTTGAAGAGAAATCGAGTCATGCCTCGAGCACCGCTTGGCAGTTGCCCGCTCAGCGTCACTTCCTCGACAGGATACTTGACTGGATTGAACCGGTGGCTGCTACGCTTATCTGTGAACACGCGTTGGGGCAGTTTTAATCGCTCGTTTACTCCGAGAGGCGCATCGCGGATCAGCAAATACTGGCCATTTATCTCAATCGAAAATCTCGGAATCGGATGGTTCGTAAGATTTTCCAAGATGATCACCTCTGTCAATACTTCCCCAGTACCATCAGCTGTTGGCACCGGCCCTTGTCCCAGTTCCACTCCCACCGGTAAAGAGGGGCCACCAACACTCTCCGGAAAGATGGCGTATACAGAGAGACCGGCGGCGACCATCAGCGTCAGACAGACACACAAGCCCCGCTGCGACAACCGCAAGCGAGGAGCGACGGCAGGTCCCGACATAGGATTCGACGAAGATTCGCTGTTTTCAGGCATTGAGTTCGCTCGCACAATGAAACAGATCGGAACGGCCGCCTCAACAGGCAGCTTGGAACGCCAGAGTTCAAGTTACCATCCCTAGCCCATCTCTAACATGCGGACAGAAAACTCACCCACCGATGTTACGTGGCAAGACGGCGAAGCCCAAACTTCTCAGCCGACAACCAGAGTTCGCCATCATTATCCCACTGCGACAAGTGGAAGCCTGCTGCTACGCTGCGATGGAAGTGACTTACTCTTTCAGGACTCCAAATTCCCTAAGTTTGACAACCGCCCCCGCAACATCGCGGAGCACCACAGGACTCACCTCCACCAGCAACCGGCAAGGTGGACTGGCTTTTTACCGAGGGGCTGGCGGGTACACTCAGTAAACGCTTCAAGTCAGCGTTGCCGCAGCCTGGGCAAGTATTCGTTTCCTGAGTCGATCGAACAAGCACTTCGACAACGCTGTCGCAGTTTTTGCACTCAAATTCGTAAAGTGGCATGATTCACCTTGTGACGCATCCGCGTTTCTTTCATTTACGTATAGCATGGACTGAGTAACAGCCGCTCTCATAGTATCGCATGCGACTTGGAATTTGAAAATGATAAAATTACCAGCACTAACGCGAGATCAGGTTAGAGCAGTCGATCAGATTGCAATCAATGATTACGGGGTCCCGGGTGTCGTACTCATGGAAAATGCCGGATCCCGCGCCGCCGAAATCATTCACCAATTATCTCCGCAAGGGCCTATCGAAGTGCTGTGTGGCGGTGGCAACAATGCAGGCGATGGCTATGTCATTGCCAGACACCTGCAACTCATGGGTCGGAAAGTCAACATGATCTGTGTCGTTCCCGTAGCTCAATTGCGTGGAGACGCCCACACGAACGCAGTCATTGCTGAACAATCTGAAATCCCTATGGAGTTCATTGTATCCACGACATCGGATACCACGATTCCTGACCTTGATCGAAACGCTGCATCAGTCGTGGACGCCTTGCTCGGTACAGGAACCATAGGGCCTCTCCGAGGTTGCTATCACGATTTAGTCAAAAGCGCAAATGATCACCCGGGAATGCGGATTGCAATCGACATTCCAACGGGTCTTGACTGTGATACAGGCGAGGCCTCCAACCCAACATTCGTTGCTGATCACACGATTACCTTTGTTGCAGAAAAGGTTGGATTCAAAAAAAACAACGCCGACGATTACGTCGGCGCTGTTCATGTGGTTGAAATCGGCGTGCCCTTGAGGTTACTCAACGCACTCAAAATCAGCGTTGCCTCGTGATTGGATCATGTTCAAGGGAGCCGCCCTTGATTGACAACAGGAAACTCGCCGGTGAGGCCTTCGACCATATAAGCCACAAGGTCAGCCTTCTCTTGGTCCGTCAAATTGAGAACCTTCATTTTGTCACTCAAGCCCGGATTTTTGTGGCCACCTTTGTTGTACCACTCAACAACCTCTTCGAGCGTCCGCTGACTGCCGTCATGCATGTACGGCGGCGACAACGCGACATTCCGCAGCGTGGGGGTTTTAAAGGCACCCTTATCTTTGTCATCTTTTGTGACGGCGTGCCGCCCCAGATCCGGCTCTGCAACAGCCATACCCACGCCCAGATTGTGATACTGCTCATCGGTAAAGTTGGCACCTGCGTGGCACGCAGTGCAGTTTGCTTTGCCAGAGAATAGCACCATACCTCGCTGGGCTGATTCGCTCATCGGCATCTCAGCTGCGGCTTTCTTCAAAATAGTGTATTTAGCTTTGAGCTCTGGCTCCTCATCAAGAAACTCAAGGTCATCAGCGAATACTTTTTCAAATTTCTTGACAGCGTCATGTGCATCCGACGGCGTAGGACCAGTCACGATGGCTCTCTCGAAAGTAGCGATGGCCATTCCGACGTTGTCGATCGTGACGCCATCTTTAAAAATCACGTCGAATTGTTTCTTGTAGCCCGGAATCTTCTTCAACGTCTCGACACAAGCCGCATGCGTATTTCCCATCTCGATCGGGTTTGCAACGGGCCCCACTGCCTGCTCCTCAAGCGACCCTGCTCGCCCGTCCCAGAACTGACCCTTGCTAAGAATACGGTTGTAAGAAATGGGCGAATTCCTGCCGCCCTGTTGCCCTCTCACGCCAATTCCAAAGGCCGTCTCAGCACCATAACCTTGGAACGGATCGTGGCACGACGCGCACGAAATTGTATTATCGGAAGACAGCCGCTCATCGAAATAGAGCTGGCGTCCCAGCTCTATTTTGGCTCGGGTCATCGGATTGTTTTCCGGGATATAAATATTCGCCTGAGCAGCATCGAGCCCAGCAGGCAACTGCACTTTCAACGTCTGGTGGTTGGCCGGATTGTTCAACCAAGCATCTAACGCATCAGCTGTCAGCAGACCGACACCAGGCACTCCAGCCGTCAACTCCGGATCACCTAGCACAACTCGGTCGGACTCGCTCCGGGGCGAAACAGCGACCGCTGTTATGCAAAAAACAGCACTTGCAGTGAAGCAAAAAATCGCAATGAATTTCATTCTTGAACTCTTTTCATTTACGCACTCAAACTGAGCTCGGATTGTTGGATGACAATAATTTTTTTGGCCTAACACGAGGTCCGTAAAATCACTGCCGAAAGTATACTCAAACGAAGCCCGAGTTGGGCTATCACATCGGTAATCGCAGTTGAGAATCCCCGCTCAGAATTTTGACAATTTCACGACCAGTCACGCTCATCGGCATCTCCGACAATTCGGCCAAAGTCAAGTATTTCCAAGGTTTTCCAGGGATCTCACTCGTGTCAAGCAACTCTGCTTGATGAACCTGCAGCGTAATCCGGTACTTGGTAACCGCATGCTTGATTTTTTTTAACCGTATCCCCGGAACAAGATTCACACCCACCTCGGCTGAGAGCCGCGCCGCGGCGTCGGCGACGTTAGCGTAAGAAGCCTCCGTGGTTCTTGGGAAATCCCAGAGCCCTGCCCAGCGTCCCCCCTCTGGCAACGGGCGGACCAAAAATTGTTGCTGCGGATTTGATGACGATTTACTGCCATGAACGCCCTTCTCTTGCCCCGCGGTGGGCCTCTGAACCACCATGGCGTACTCAGTCCGATCTTCATAGGTCACTCGAGTCACTTTGCCAGGTATCTCTTGTTCCAGGCCGGCTTGGTGCGCACAACAGGCAGCAGAAACTGGGCACTGATCACACGCTGGCGCCTTTGGATTACAAACCAATGCCCCTAATTCCATCGACGCTTGGTTAAAATTCCCAGCATCTTTGCGCGGCAACATTTTCTCAGCAACTTGCCATAACAACCGGCTATTGACCGTATCGGCGGGAGTCCCACGCAGTGCAATCCAACGACTAAAAACCCGCTGCGTGTTTCCTTCCAAGATGGGTTGCTTCTGCCCGTCGGAAATGGAAAGAATCGCACCTGCTGTGTAACGCCCAATCCCCGGCAACGCGAGCACGTCCTGAAACTCCAAGGGAAACTCGCCTCGATGATCAGCGACGATCAGTTTCGCCGCGGCATGGAGCGACCGCGCCCTGCGATAATACCCCAAGCCTTCCCAGTGGGAGAGCAAGACCTGTTCATCAGCGGCCGCAAGCTCT